>Ga0209690_1000607_pt1 | contig 19374 bp, 17 predicted proteins | sample GraSoiAngelo_150_FD_186164 | JGI IMG/M metagenome (GOLD analysis project Ga0209690, IMG submission 186164) | Grasslands soil microbial communities from the Angelo Coastal Reserve, California, USA - 14_1009_09_40cm (SPAdes) (version 2) | ecosystem: Environmental > Terrestrial > Soil > Grasslands ...
GCCGGCCGCGCCAAGGCCGTCGGATGTCAGACGGAGCAGGTGGTCGGTGCCAGGGTGAGCGTTACCCGGCGTGAGCCGATCCGGGTAGTAGGCCGCCCCTCCCCGACTCACAAATCCCTCAGGGACGAAAGCCAGGCTTTCGACGCCGATGTCTCCACCCGTGGGGAGGGCTGGCCGCGCGATCAGGGCGACCTTACCGTCGGGGGCGATCGCGTAGATCTTTCCGCTCAATTCATCGGGAGCAATCAGGTCGCCGTCAAAGGATCCGAACGTCTGGGGCGCGACGGCCAAACCGCCTTCGAGGACAGGCGCCGACCGGGTGATGACCTTCACCGCGCCATTGCAGTCGATGGCGAAGAGGGTGGTCTTGCCGCCGGCCGGCCCTGTCACGAGCAGCCGGTGGTCGAAGGAGCCAACCGTGTCGAATGCGATGCCATTGAGAGTCGAGACTCCGGTCAAATTGGCGAAAGATCCCGTCTCGTCGCCCGCCGCATTGACACGTGTGATTCCCATCGGCACATGCAGGCGGAGCAGGAACGTCTCGTCGGGAGTGAAGCTGCATTGCGCTCCTGCCACGTCGCCGCCCCGCGAGACGGCGAGGTACGCTTCGGCGCCTGCGTCTTCGTGATAACCGCCCGGTCCTCGCGCAAACGGCGTTTTGTTGCCTGTGGCGTCCACCAGGTAGAGCGCTGCCGATCCCGCGACCACCATGCTGCCGTCGGTCCGCGGACCGTCGACGTCGAAGACGCCCTTGATCTGAGTCCACTGCTCCCAGGCGGTCGTGGCCGAAGCCGCCGTCATCGGCGTGAGCGCGATCGAGGCTGCGCTGATCGCCGCGGCAATGGCGGCCACCCGGTATTTCAACATCTCTGTTGAAAAACTCCTAGAATTGGATGCGTGGACTCCAAGCGGGACACCATCCTTGCCTTCCTCAAGACACGCGGCCACGCCACTCTAGGCGAGATTGCAGCGCATCTCGAAGTCTCGAAGCAGGGCGCCCTGCGCCACCTCGAGGCCCTGGAGGCTGACGGTCTGGCCACGGTGGGGCCGGCCGAGGCCCATCGCCCGGGTCGGCCGGAGAGCGTCTACGAGCTGACGGCGGCGGCGGGAGAGCATTTTCCGGACGGCCACCGCGAGCTGACCGGCGAGCTCGTCGCCTTCTTGTCGACAGAGCAACTCAAACAGTTCTTCGAGCGACGCGCCGCTCGGCTGGAGGCTGAATATGCGCCTCGACTGGCGGGCCTAGACTTTGCATCGCGAGTCCGCGAGCTCGCGAGGCTCGCTTCGGAGCACGGTCACATGGCCGAGGTCGTCGAGCTCGGCGATGGTGGGCTCGCGATCCGCCACTGCAACTGCCCGATCCAGGACGTGGCCGCCCGCACGGGCCTTCCGTGCCTCAACGAGCAGCAGATGTACGAGCGACTGCTCGGTGCTGAGGTGGCGCGCACCACATGGATGGCTGAAGCGGCGAACGACTGCACATACGTCACGAAGGAGAGCGGAAAGAAAGTTGGCTGATTTCGAGATCAAAGACCTACGCGCCAGCGTGGAGGGCCGCCAGATCCTCAAGGGCGTATCGCTCGCCATCTCCAAGGGCGAGGTCCATGCGGTCATGGGGCCCAACGGATCGGGCAAGTCGACGCTGTCGCACACCTTGATGGGTCACCCGGGCTACACGGTCGACGGCGGTTCTGTGATTTTCAAGGGACAGAACGTCCTTGAGCTCGAGCCTGACGAACGGGCGCGGCTGGGCATGTTCCTGGCGTTCCAGTACCCCGTCGTGGTGCCGGGGATCTCGATGACCAACTTCCTGCGCACGGCACTCAACTCCAAGCGGGGCTACGACGGTAAGGACAAGTCGAAGCAGGTGACACCGAAAGAGTTCCGCTCGATGTTGAAGGGCGAGCTCGAGGTGCTGCACATGGACGACTCGTTCCTGCCGCGCTACATCAACGACGGTTTCTCGGGTGGCGAGAAGAAGCGCGCCGAGATCCTCCAGATGGCGATGCTGAAGCCGGAGATCGCGATCCTCGACGAAACCGACTCTGGCCTCGACATCGACTCCATCAAGTTCGTCGCCGAGGCCGTCAACCGCATGCGCGGCCCCGAGCTCGGGATTCTGATCATCACCCACTACACGCGCGTCCTCGAGTTCATCAAGCCGGACTTCGTGCATGTGCTCGTGGATGGCAAGTTCGTGCTGTCGGGCGGGCCTGAGATCGCGGACCGCCTGGAGAAGACCGGTTATGCGGAGTGGGGTCACACGGAAGAAGAGCCGAAGGAGGTCGCCTGATGGCCACAGCACCGAAGCAAATCGAAGTCGGCTCCGACTACAAGGAGAAGTACGGGTTCTTCGTCCCGGAGGACTACATCTTCAAGGCCAAGCGTGGCCTGAACCCTGAGATCGTCAAGGAGATCTCGTGGATGAAGAAGGAGCCCGAGTGGATGCTCAACATGCGCCTCCGCTCGCTCGAGATCTTCCGCAAGAAGCCGATGCCGAAGTGGGGCGCGGACCTTTCCGTGATCGACTTCGAGAACATCTTCTATTACCTCAAGGCGTCCGATAGGCAGTCGAAGACGTGGGAAGACCTGCCTCCCGACATCAAAGCGACCTACGACCGGCTGGGCGTGCCGGAGGCGGAGCGCAAGTTCCTCGCCGGCGTCTCCGCGCAGTACGAGTCCGAGGTGGTCTACCACTCGCTCCAGGAAGAGCTCACCAAGAAGGGCGTGATCTTTACGGACACCGACTCGGCGCTCCGCGACTACCCGGAGCTGTTCAAGGAGTACTTCGGCACCGTGATCCCGCCGGCGGACAACAAGTTCTCAGCGCTCAACACGGCGGTCTGGTCCGGCGGCTCGTTCATCTACGTGCCGAAGGGCGTGCGCGTCGAGGTCCCGCTGCAGGCTTACTTCCGCATCAACGCTGAGAATATGGGCCAGTTCGAGCGGACGCTGATCATCTGCGACGAGGGCTCGTTCGTGCACTACATCGAAGGATGTACGGCGCCGATCTACACGACCGATTCGCTGCACTCGGCGGTGGTCGAGATCATCGTCAAGAAAAACGCGCGCTGCCGCTACACGACGATCCAGAACTGGTCGACCAACGTGTTCAACCTCGTGACCAAGCGCGCGATGGCATACCAGGACGCGACCATGGAGTGGGTCGACGGCAACCTCGGATGCCTCGCCGCGGGAACGCTCGTTGATACGGAAGCCGGTCCGAAACCAATCGAATCAATCGCTGTTGGCGACCACGTATGGAGCCGCGATTCGAGCGGTGAAATGATCCTTCAGCCGGTCACGGCAACGAAGGTCAACCCTCCGAGGATGACCTGGCGCCTCGAAACATCAGCCGGTTCAATAGTCGCGACCGACAATCACCAGTTCCTGGTTCGCCGCGCGACACACGACGCTCTTACTTGGACTCCACTTAGCGCGGTTGCGATCGGTGATGAATTGGCGGTCGCTGCACCGATCGATGGCCAGCACATGCTTAGCGGCGTCGCCACCATGGTGCGTCCTCGTACCGCCATTGGGTCGGTGAAGGCAGTTGTGCCAGCGGATGAACAAGCAACCTATGACATCGAAGTCGACGACACCGCGAACTTCATCGCCAACGGCATCGTGGCGCACAACTCGCAGATCACGATGAAGTACCCCTCCGTCTACCTGATGGAGCCGGGCGCGAAGGGCGACGTGCTCTCGGTGGCCTTTGCCGGCAAGGGTCAGCACCAGGACGCCGGCGGCAAGATGATCCACGTCGCACCCAACACGACCTCGACCATCACGTCGAAGTCGATTTCCAAGGGCGGCGGTCGCACCTCGTACCGCGGCCACATCAAGATCTATCCGGGCGCCAACAACTGCAAGTCGTTCGTGAAGTGCGACGCACTCTTGCTGGACGATGAGTCGCGGTCCGACACCTACCCCTACAACGACGTCGACGCTGAGAACGTGACCCTCGGTCACGAGGCGACCGTGAGCAAGGTCTCCGACGAGCAGCTCTTCTACTTGATGAGCCGCGGCATCCCTCGCGCCGAGGCCGAGACGATGATCGTCAACGGCTTCATCGAGCCGTTCACCAAAGAGCTTCCTCTCGAGTACGCGGTGGAGCTGAACCGGCTCATCCAGCTCGAGATGGAGGGCTCGGTAGGCTGACCGTGGGGATCACAGCGGAGACCCTGGACCAGCTCCAGGGTGAGCCGGGCTGGCTGCGCGACGTCCGGCGCAACGCGCTGGACAGCTACGACCGCCTGCCGATGCCCAGCAAGACCGACGAAGAGTGGCGGCGGACCGACGTCAGCCGGTTCGACCCGAGCCAGTTCTCCAAGCTCGAGCACCTCGACGGCCAAAAGCTCGTCTTGCCGTCAGCGCTGCCCGAGGGCGTGATCCTCAAGCCACTCCGCCAGGCCGCGCAGGAACACCCCGACCTGATCGAGCCGCGGTTGTTCTCCCTTGTGCACGCCGACCGCGACCGTTTCACCGCACTCCATGCGGCCTTCTTCACCGGTGGAACGTTTCTCTACGTCCCTGATGGAGTCGTCATCGACCAGCCCATCATCGGCCAGCACTTCTCGCACGAAGGAGGCACGAGCGTCCTCCCCCACACGCTGATCGTCGCCGGCAAGAACTCGAAATTTCACTACCTCGACGAGTACATCGCCGAGCACGACGACGAGGCCGGCTACCGCAGCGGATCGACCGAGATCTTTCTCGGCGAGGGCTCGCAGGTCGGCTACGTCGCAGTTCAGAAGTGGGGTCGCAACGTGTGGCATTTCGCCGATCAGCGCGCCGAGCTGCAGAAGGACTCCTCGCTGAAGCTCTTCAATGTCACGCTCGGCGGCCGCTTCTCGAAGACGCGCGTCGAGGCGTCACTGGCGGGCGAAGGTTCGAACGCCGAGCTCAAGGCGATCTACTTCGCTTCGGGCGAGCAGTTCTTCGACTTCCATACCCTGCAGGACCACCGCGTCGGCAACACGCGCTCGGACCTCTTGTTCAAGGGCGCGCTGCAAGACGTCTCGCGCACCGTGTACGCGGGCCTGATCAGGATCGAGAAGCACGCCGCGCGCTCCGACGCCTACCAGGCCAACCGCAACCTCGTCCTCTCGGACAAGGCGAAGGCGACCTCGATCCCGATGCTCGAGATCGACAACAACGACGTCCGCTGCACGCACGGCGCCACTGTCGGTCCGGTCGACCCGGAGCACCTCTTCTACCTGCAGTCGCGCGGCATCACCAAACAAACCGCCAAGCGGATGCTCATCCAGGGTTTCTTCGGCGACGTCCTAGACCGCATTCCCTTCGAGCACGCGCGCAGGCTCGTGGAGGCGGAGCTGGAGTCTCGCATTGGCTAGCCACCGCGTCGCCTCGGTCGAGGATGTGCCGACCGACTCCATGAGGCACGTGGACGCGGGCAACACGCCGGTGTGCCTTGCCCACGCCGAGGACGGCAACTTCTACGCCCTCAACGATGTCTGCACCCACGAGGAGTTCTCCTTGAGCGACGGGGAGCTGTGGGGCATGGACGTCGAGTGCCCGCAGCATGGCTCGCGCTTTAACCTGCAGACGGGAAAAGTGACAGGTCTCCCCGCTGTCATTCCCGCGAAGACCTACCAGGTGAAGGTCGACGGCACAGACGTCTACGTCGAGGTGCCCGACTGAGAATGGCCATCCGCACCCTGGACGTGGCGGCGATCCGCAAGGACTTCCCGATCTTCGAGACCGGCATCGCCTACCTCGACTCGGCCAACACCTCGCAGCGGCCCCGCCAGGTGACGGGCGCGATGCTCGAGTACTTCGAGAAGTTCAACTCCAACATCCACCGTGCCGCCTACCGCATCGCGGAAGAGGCGACCGTCCGCTACGAGGCGACGCGCGAAAAGGTGCGGGCGTTCATCAACGCGGCGTCGACCAAGGAGATCGTCTACACGCGCGGCACGACCGAGGCCATCAACCTCGTGGCTTACGCCTGGGGTCGCAAGAACATCAAGTCAGGCGACCTCATCGTGCTCACCATCCTCGATCACCACTCCAACATCGTGCCGTGGCAGATCCTGGCCGCCGAGAAGGGTGCGCACATCGAGTACGTCGATATCGACGAAAGAGGCGAGCTGCGGCAGGACCAGTTCGCCGATCTGCTCAAGCGCGGGCCGAAGCTGGTGGCATTCAACCTCGTGAGCAACGCGATGGGCACGATCAACCCCGCGCGCGAGATGGTCGCGGCGGCCAAGAAGACCGGAGCCACCGTCCTCGTCGACGGCGCGCAGAGCACGCCCCACCAGCCCGTCGACGTCCGCGCCCTGGGCTGCGACTTCTACGCCTTCAGCGGCCACAAGATGCTTGGCCCGACCGGTGCAGGCATCCTGTACGGCCGCCGCGAGCTGCTCGAGGCGATGGACCCCTTCATGGCCGGGGGCGACATGATCAAAACCGTTCGCGTGGAAGGCACCACCTACCACGACCTGCCCTGGAAGTTCGAGGCGGGGACGCAGGCGATCGCCGAGGTCATCGGCCTGGGCGCCGCCGTCGATTATCTGAACGAGCTGGGCATGGACGCGGTCCGCGCGCACGAGCTGGAGATCACCGAGTACGCCTACGAATCGCTGAGCGAGGTCGATCGCCTGACCGTCTACGGCCCGCCGCCATCCCGCCGCGCGGGGGTGATCTCGTTCGCACTCCAAGGTATCCACCCACACGACCTGGCGACGATCGCCGACCGCGACCAGGTCTGCCTGCGCGCCGGCCATCACTGCGCCATGCCGCTGATGACCCGCCTTGGCATTCCTGCTACGGCCAGGGCGTCCTTCTACGTCTACACGCAGAAGGAGGAGGTCGACCGCCTCGTAAGCTCGATCAAGGAAGCGCAGAGGATATTCGCGTGATGGCCACAGCTGACGACCAGTTCTATCGCGAGTACATCCTCGACCACTACAAGAACCCGCGGAACTATGGCCGCCTCGAGCAACCCGACATCAGCCACGAGGAGGACAACCCGCTGTGCGGGGACGTGGTCGGGATGGACTTCCGGGTCAAGGACGGCGTGATCGAGGACATCCGCTTTCACGGACGTGGGTGCGCGATCTCGCAAGCCTCGGCATCACTCCTGACCGAGCGGCTGAAGGGCCTGGCCCTCGAGGACGCCAAGAGGATCAACAAGGACGATGTGCTCGGCGAGCTGGGGATCGAGATCTCTCCGGCGCGCATCAAGTGCGCTCTGCTCTCGCTCAAAGTGTTGAAGGTCGGCGCCTATGGATTGGCGGACGACGACGAGGAGTAATAGATAGTCATGACAGAACAAACGGCTCCGTTTCGAGACCTCACCGTCGACGAGATCAAGAGGCTGGTCGACGAGGGACGCGACGTGGTGGACGTGCGCGAGGACTGGAACAAAGGCCACCTGCCGGGGGCGCGGCACGTGGTGCTGAGCTCGATCCTCGCGAACCCGACGGCGCAGTCGTTCAAAGACGGAACGATCTTCGTCTGCCAGGTTGGAGAGCGCTCCGCAGTCGCGTCTGAGATGGCGGTCGCGCTGGGCGTCAAGGACGTGGTCAACTTCCGTGGCGGGACGAAGGCATGGCGCGATGCGGGCCTGCCACTTGAGAAGCCATGACCGGACAGCCCGCGGTCACCACAGAGGTCGCGCCGGACGCCACGGTCAAGCCGGAGGACGTGATCGAAGTGCTCCGCCAGTGCTTCGACCCCGAGATCCCGGTCAACATCATCGACCTGGGCCTCGTCTACGACATCGCGATCCAGCCGGAGCGCGTCGACGTGAAGATGACGCTGACCGCGCTCGGGTGCCCGATGGCCGCCGACGTGATGGCTGACGTCCGCGACCACCTGCTCACGCTGCCCGGAATCGCCGACGCCGGCGTCGACATCGTGTACGAGCCGGTGTGGACCCCAGAGCGCATGTCCGAAGAAGCGCGCTGGGAACTGGGGATGGTCTAGCCAATCAAACTCCTCCCCATTCATGGGGAGGTGCCGGCGTAGCCGGCGGAGGGGCGCCTAGCTTAGCCGGCGTGCGGCCAGACGTCGATCACCGAGGTGATGACTGACGACGTTTCCGTGTGCTCCTCGAGATCGTAGATATATGTCTTGCCTTTCGCGATGCCTGGAAATTCCGTGCCGCAGCCAGCAGTCGGAAGGCACGCGACCCCCGCTTCGTACCACACATAGCGGTCGGTCAGGAATGCTGGCTCCGCGCGCCCCTTCCCGCCGAGATCGATGACCTTGCCCGAAGCGGTGTCGACGACGAAAACGTGAGGCGAGCCCTGAGCGTCACGCGCCTCGTAGACGATCCTGCCGCCGTCAGGCGAAGCCTTCGGCCTGATCCACTGGACCCCCGGAAGAAGCGTGCTGATCACGCCGTCGCGCAATACTTCGACGCCCTTTGCGTCCAGAAAGTACAGGCTCGAACCCGACCACACAGACATCGTGGCCGCAGCCAGCAAGTCCGTTCCGCCTGCCTTGGCGCCCGCCGCAGTCCAGACCCCGAAGTAGTTGTTGATTCCGCTGCCGACGAGTGAGATCAGCGTCCCATCGGGCGAGTAGGCAAGACGGAAGTCCCACCTGTCGGCGGGGTTCTGAAGTGGTCCGGGGCATGGTTCGACTTCGCATCCACCGGCTGCCAGAGCCGGCAGCGTTGCCAGAACCCGATCTCGCCCGCCACTCAGCACATGCAACTCCAGGCCCAGATCGGCCGTTGTCAGGTAAGCCACGCTGCCATCCGGCCTCCACACGAAAAGGAACACCGCCTTGTCGCCCCTGACCACAACCGGGCTCGGCGTGCCCGATATCGGTCGGCGAAACAGCGTGTTCGGCAGGGCGTAGTAGGGGTCGGTTTGTCCGCCAAGGTACGAGATCTCGGATGAGCTGACGAACTGGCCCCCCGCGCCTTCGAGAGCGGGACCATAGCCCAGCAGTTGGAACGCCCGGCCGGCAGTGCCGATGGTCTTCGGATGCGCGATGTCGGTGAGGTCGCGGATCACCAGTTGGTCGCTGCCTCGCAGCGTGACCATCGCCAGGCAGTGGTGGGATGGGTCACACATCGAACCTGAGCTTGGGCTCGACGCGACAGTCCCAGTTGGGCTAGGGCTGGTCTGCGGCGCATGATTCGCGGTTGCCGGACCATTGTTAGCCCCGCAGGCCGCAGCCAGCAACGCGGTTGCGGCCACCAGCTGAATCCAGCCTCTAGCTCTCCAGGTCATACAGCGCAAACGCCGCGCCCTGCGATTAGTTATGAGCGGTCTTCGCTGTTCCGGTCGAAATTCGGCTCCACCTACACTTAGTTTCGAAGTGGCGGAGTTCAGCCCAGGGCTGGAAGGTGTGGTGGCCGCTGAAACCGCCGTCAGTGAAGTCGACGGCGCCAACGGCCGTCTCATCTATCGCGGCGGGTACCTGATCGAGGACCTGGTGCCCGTCGCCGGCTACGAAGAGATCGCCCATCTGCTCTGGCACGGCGAGCTGCCGAACGAAAACGAGCTCGACACCCTGCGTCAGCAGATGGCGGCCGCCCGAACCCTCAACCAATCGGCGCGCGGCGCGCTGATGGCAATGGATGGTCAGATCGACCCGATGGACGTGCTGCGCACGGTAGTTTCGGCGCAAGGCGCCAGCAAGTCCCTCACCAAGCCGTCCCTCGCCGAGGCGATCGCGCTCACCGCTGTATTCCCGACGATCGTGGGCTCCGCTTATCGGCGGCGCCAAGGCAAGGACATGGTCGAGCCACGCGCAGACCTCGGCCATGCGGCAAATCTGCTCTGGATGATGGAGGGCAAAGAGCCCGACCTACAAAAGGTGCACCTGGTCGACTCCTATCTCGTCCTGCTCGCGGACCACGGGCTCAACGCGTCGACTTTCGCCGCCCGCGTCGTCGCCTCGACAGGCAGCGACCTGACGTCGTGCGTGGTCGGTGCGATCGCGGCCCTGAAGGGGCCGGCCCACGGCGGCGCGACCTTCGCCGCCCGCACGATGCTGGACAAGATCGGCTCCGCCGACAATGCGGAGAAGTGGCTGACGGAAGCGCACGGGCGTCACGAGCGCTTCTCGGGTTTCGGCCATCGTGTATACCGCACATACGACCCGCGGGCCAAGATCCTCCGCGAGATGGCGAAGACAGCTTCGCCGGAGCTTCACAAGACCGCCGCACGCACCGAGGAGGTCGCGCTGAAGATTCTTCACGACGCGCACCCGGAGCGGCCCAACGCGACCAACGTCGATTTCTGGGCCTCGGTCGTCCTGACAGGCGCGGGCATCCCGAAGGAGCTTTTCACCTGCGTGTTCGCCATCTCGCGCGTCGCCGGCTGGACCGCGCACGTCCTTGAGTCGCTGTCCGACCTCCGCATCATCCGGCCCGCGTCGCGTTGGACTGGACCGGAACCGGGCAAGAAGCCACTGCAGCTCGCCAAGCGGTGACGTCCACCTACGTACCTGGCCTCGAGGGGATCATCGGCGCGCAGACGGCGATCTCGATGGTCGACGGCGCCAACGGCCGGCTTGTCTACCAGGGCTACGTGATCGCCGACCTGGCGGAGCAGATGTCTTTCGAGGAGGTGGCCTTCCTGCTCTGGAAAGGCCAGCTGCCGGCCCGCGCCGAGCTCGACTCGCTGGCGCTCGAGCTAGCAGGTTCCCGGACGTTGACGCCGGCCGCGACGAAGGCGCTTGAGGCGCTGCCGGGCGACACCGACCCGATGGATGTCTTGCGCAGCGTGGTCTCGGTGCAAGGCGTCGAGCACCGTCTGTCCAGACCAAGCGTGCCCCTCGCGATTCACGCCACGGGATCGTTTCCCACGATCCTGGCCATGTTCCACCGCAGGCGGCAGGGCCTCGAGCCGGTGAAGCCACGGTCGGACCTCGGCCACGCCGCGAACTACCTCTACATGCTGAATGGCACGGAGTCGAGCCCGGCGCTCATCCGCGCCCTCAACACCTACCTGGTCCTCCTCGCCGACCATGGCATGAACGCGTCCACGTTCACGGCGCGGGTCATTGCTTCGACCGAATCGGACCTGACCTCATGCCTTGTCGGCGCCGTCGGCGCGCTCAAGGGCCCGGCTCATGGCGGCGCGCCCTCCGCAGTGATCGAGCAGCTGGAGCAGATCGGGACGGCTGAGAACGCCGAGCGCTGGATGCGCGAGGCGCGCAAGCGGAAGGTGAAGTTCATGGGCTTTGGCCACCGGATCTACCGGGTCTACGACCCCAGGGCCAAGATCCTCAAGGAGATGTGCAGGCAGATGAACCCGAGTTTCTACGACCTCGCCTCAAAGGTCGAGGAGGTCGCGCTTCAGATCCTGCACGAGGAGCATCCGGAGCGGCCGCAGTCGACGAACGTCGAGTTCTACTCGGCGGGCGTCCTGCAGGCAATCGGCCTGCCCAAGGAGTTCTTCTCGCCCACGTTTGCGGTCTCGCGGGTGGCGGGATGGAGCGCTCACGTGCTCGAGCAGGCGGCCAACAACCGCATAATCCGCCCGCAATCGGAATACATCGGACCGGAGCCGCGGAAACCCGTGCCCCTCGCCAACAGGGGTTAGCCCTAGCTCGTCTCGACCGCAGCGGCTGGCGCAATCTGGGCGCCGCGGGCCTCGGGTGGTTCCTCCTGATCGCCATCGGCTTCACCGGGTGGTTCGTGGTCGTGCTGCCACTCCGCGCCGACCCCCTGGCCAATGACCTGACGCAGGTCTACATCGCCGTCAGCATCGCGCGGGACCATGGCTGGAGCCACATCTATTCGCTTGTCCTCCAGCAGGACCTGTTCGAGCGGCTGAGGCCGCACGCAGTCTGGAATGACGGGGCTTGGTTCACCCCGGCGCCGCCGTACGCGTGGCTGGTCTTCCCGCTGACGCTCCTGGGAGCCCCCGGGGCCGTCTACAGCTGGCTTGCGATCTCACTCCTGTCCCTCGTCGCGGCATGGTGGGTCGCTGCGCCGGGCCAGGGCCGCGCCCGCGTTCTGTGGCTGCTCGGTGCGCTGGCGTGGTACCCCGTGCTGTACGGACTCAGCCTCGTCCAGCCGGGGCTCGTCATGACCGCGATCGTGGCAGTTGCGTGGCGGCTTGGGGAGTCACGCAGGCCCTACCTGGCCGGAGCCGTGCTGGGGCTGTCAGTGATCAAACCGCAGCTCGTTCTCGTGCTTCCGGTCGTGCTGCTGACCGCCGGCAGGTGGCGGATCTTGCTGCCGTGGGCGGCGATAGGCGCCGCGCTCGCTCTCCTCTCTGTGCTCGCGCTCGGGTCGACGGGATTACAGGATTACGTGGCGACGCTGGCGCATCAGGGCCAAATGGCGAACAACCGGTACTTCACGCTCGCCTACCTGACCGGTCCAGGGCCACTCGGCTATGTCGCTTCCGGCGCTGTCATGGCGGTGGCTGTGGTGGGCGCCTACCTGAATCGCCGCGCAAGCCTCGCCCGTCTCTTCGCGCTGGGAATCGTCGCCAGCACGCTGGCCGCCACGTACTGGCACCTGCAGGACTTCACGATCCTGGTCCTTGCGGCATGGCTGTTCTGGCGCGACCATCCTCCAGCCTGGCAGCGCGCCTGCCTGCTGGTGACCGTCGTGGGGGGAGAGTTCGCCTGGGGCGTGACACCGCTCCCTGTGCTGATCGGCGTGACGTTATGGCTGGGCTTCCTCGTGACCCCGCGGGTATCCCAACCCGCAACCGCCGCGGCGACGGTCTGACTTGACGGCCGCCGACGTGCGCGTGCCCTACGCCGGGTGGATCGTGGCCATCGGCGCACTCATCGTGTGCGGCGCCCTGCTTTTCTTCACGCGCAGCTTCACCTTCTACTTCGACGAGTGGTCGTTCATCACCACAGCCCCTGATTGGACGATCGCGACGTACTTCGAGCCCCACAACGAGCACCCGTCGATGCTGCTGCGACTCCTCTACGCCGCTCTCCTCGGCACGGTCGGCCTGCGCACCTATCTGCCATACATGGCGGTCCTCTATCTCGCCCATTTCGCCAACGTCTTGCTCCTCTTCGAGCTGGTGCGCCGGCGCGCCGGAGAGCTCATAGCAGTCGTAGCCGCACTACTTCTGCTGGTCATGGGAATGGCGTGGGAGGACCTCTTCTGGGCATTCCAGGTGGGCTGGCTCGCTTCGGTGGCGTTCGGCCTTGGAGCACTGCTGGCCCTCCAGATGCGGCGGCGTTGGCGCACCGCCGCCGCGACGGGGTTGGTGGTCGTTTCACTCTCTTTCTCCGGCGTCGGACTCGTGTTCGCGGTCGCCGCCGCGATCCACCTCCTGCTGACTCCAACGCGGCGTAACGAGCTCTGGTGGTTTGTGCCGGTGGCGATATCGCTGCTCGCGTGGTACACCGCCTTCGGACGGTTCGGCACCCATCCCGACCCGCAGCCGACCGCGGCCAACCTGCTGTTCGATCCCCTTTACACCGTGTGGGGTCTAAGCCAGGGCATCGCCGGGGTGATCGGCGTCAGCGGCTGGTTTGGCTATCCGCTCCTCGGATTGGCGATCGTCGCGGTGGCTTGGAGCTGGAAGCGCCATGGCCTGGACCCGTTCCTCGCCGGCATCGGCGCCGGCCTGGTCGCGTTCTTCCTGGTCGCCGGGCTGACACGGGCGCAGCTGGGGTGGCAGCAGTCCGGCGCGTCGCGCTACGTCTACGTGGCGGCCGTCCTGTGGCTCATCCTGCTCGGAGATGCGGCGCGCTCCCTGCCCTGGCGCGGGACATCGCGCCCCGCGCTGGCCGCGCTAGCGTTCCTCGCCTGCTTCAACAGCGCGGTCGTCCTGGTCGAGTTCGGCAGCGCCAAGACTTTCCAGATGCAGCGTGGCGTCGCCGACCTGCAGGCTCTCAACGCGTCCCGCAATTACGACTGCCTCAACCCCGCCGGAAGCGTCGATCCCATGATCATGCCCGACGTGCTGCCGCCGGCCTACTACCGAGCCATCGACCGCTACGGCGACCCGGTGGCCGGCAAACCCATCCAGGATCCCAACGATTTCGAGGTCGCCGTAAACAATCTGCGCAAGCCCGGCTGCTAAGCCTCCCTACTATTGATCCCAGTGCCGGAATTCGATTTCGACGTCGCGATCCTGGGTGGTGGGATGGGCGGTTATCCAGCCGCCATCCGCGCCTCGCAGCTGGGCCTGAAGGTCGCCCTGGTGGAGTCCGCCAAGCTCGGCGGGACGTGCCTGCACATCGGCTGTATCCCGACGAAGGCCCTGCTCGAATCCTCGGAGCTTTATCACCGGGTGGCCACCCGGGGCGCCGAGTTCGGCCTGAAGGCCGAGGTCGTCGGCTACGACTACCCGAGGATCGCGGAGCGGCGCGACGCCATCGTCGCCCAGCTGTACAAGGGCGTCCAGTACCTGATGAAGAAGAACAAGATCGAGGTCGTCCAGGGCAAGGGACGGCTGCGCGACCGTAACTCGATCGACGTCAACGGCCGCTCGGTCAAGGCCAAGAATCTGATCGTCGCCACGGGGTCAACGGTCAAGACGCTCCCGGGCCTGGCCCTCGACGGGCAGTACATCATCTCCTCCGACGACGCGGTGCTCTCCAAGAACGCGCCCGAATCGATCTGCATCATCGGCGCCGGGGCTGTGGGTGTCGAGTTCGCGACCTTCTACAACCAGCTCGGCGTCAAGGTGACGCTGCTCGAGGCGATGGACCGATTGGTTCCCCTCGAGGACGAGGAGGTCTCCAAGGAGATGCTCTCGTCATTCAAGAAGGCCGGCATCGACTGCCGGCTCGGTGTGAAGGTCAGCGGCGCGAAGAAGGCACGCGATGGGGTGAGCGTGGAAACCGACCAGGGCGAGGTCTGGGCCAAGCAGCTGCTGGTTGCCGTCGGACGAGCCGCGGTCTCCAAGGAGCTTGGCCTCGAGCAGCTCGGCGTGGAAACGCATCCGAACGGCTTCATCAAGGTCGACGAGTGGATGCGGACATCGGTCGATTCGATCCACGCCATCGGGGACGTGGTCGGCGGTTATCTGCTCGCCCACGCCGCCTCTCACGAAGGAATCGTCGCGGCGGAGGACATCGCCGGCGAGCGGATGGCGCCGATGGAACAAAACCTCGTCACCCGCTGCACGTACTCACACCCCCAGATCGCCTCGGTCGGACTCACCGAGAAAGAGGCCCGCGAAAACGGACGCGAGGTCAAGATCGGCCGCTTCCCGTTCTCGGCGATCGGCCGGGCGCAGATCCACGGCGAGCCCGGCGGCTTCGTCAAGATCGTCGCGGACGCGAAGACGGGGCAGATGCTGGGCACGCACATAGTGGGCGCGAACGCCACCGAGCTGATCGCGGAGCCGGCCCTGACGCAGCTCTTCCAGGGCGACGCATGGGAGCTCGGCCGCAACATCCACCCGCACCCGACGCTGAGTGAGGCGGTGATGGAGGCGGCGATGGCCGTGGATGGCCACGCCATCCACTTCTAACTCCGATGGCCCAGTCGACGAGAACGAAGGACCCCTCGTTCAGCCCTGACTGGCGCTTCCAGGATCCGGTCGCCTGGCGCGATACCGACCTCGACGAGAACATCCTCACCGAGTGGTTCCACTTCATGCTGCTCGGCCGCCAGATCGACTATCGCTTCCAGGTTCTGAACCGGCAGGGCCGAGCGCCCTTCATCATCTCGTGCGCCGGGCACGAGGCCGCGCAGATCGGCGTTGGCTGGCCGCTCAAGCCCAAGCACGACTGGCTTGCGCCCTACTACCGAGACGTCGTGCTCTGCATGAGGATGGGCATGACCCCGCTGGACCTCATGCTTGCGGTTCTCGCCAAGTCCGGCGATCCCTCCTCCGGCGGCAAGCAGACGCCGGGCCACTTCTCGGACTCTCGGCTGAACATCACGTCGGGGGGCTCGCCCGTCGCGACGCAGATGGTGCGCGGAGCCGGCGTTGCGTACACGTTGAAGATGGACGGCACCGATAAGGTGCTGATGACCTGCTACGGCGAGGGCGCTGGCGCTGAGGGGGACGCGCACGAAGCGTTCAACTTCGCGGCGATCTACAAGCTGCCGGAGGTCTTCGTCTGCGAGAACAACGGCTTTGCGATCTCTACGCCATTTCAGAAGGAATACGCAATCCAGCACGTCGCGCAGCGCGCGGCTGGCTATGGCTTTCCAGGAGTGACAGTTGATGGCCGCGATCCGGTCACCTGCTACGCCGTGGCCAAAGAAGCCGTCGCCCAGGCGCGCGCCGGCGGTGGGCCGACGTTGATCGAGTGCCTCGTCGACCGCCTCGGCGCCCACTCCTCCGAGGACGACCAGCGCCGCTATCGGACCCAAGAAGAGATCGATAAGCTCGCCGAGAGCGATTGCCTCGAGAGGTTCAAGAAGCGGCTCATCGAGGAGGGCGTGCTCACCGCCAAGCAGGTCACCGAGCTCGAGGAAGGCGTCAAGGAAGAGGTCACCACGGCGACCAAAGCGGGCATGGACGCGGCGGACCCTCAGCCTGAGGACGCGCTGACCAACGTGTACGCGGTCGAGGCGCCGAAGGCGATCGAGCCCGCCAGCGGCGTCGAGACCGAGGAGATGAACATGGTCGCGGCGCTGCGCTCGGCGCTGACCGAAGAGATGGACCGGGACGAGCGCGTGATGGTGCTGGGCGAGGACGTCGGCAAGAAAGGTGGCGTCTTCCTCGTCACCGATGGGCTGCGCGCGAAGTTTGGCGAGGCGCGCGTGATCGACACGCCGCTGGCCGAGTCGTCCATCGCGGGGGTGGCTTTGGGCCTGGCCATCGCAGGTAAGCGGCCTGTGGCCGAGATCCAGTTCACGGACTTCGCCCACATGGCATTCAATTCGATCACCAACGAGATCGCGAAGTATCGCTATCGCAGCGACGGCGACTGGTCGGTTCCGCTGGTTGTCCGGGCGCCGATGGGCGGACATGCGCACGGCGCCCTGTACCACTCGCAGTCGATCGAGGCGCGCTTCGCGACGCCGGGCTTGAAGATCGTGATCCCCTCCACGCCTTACGAAGCGAAGGGACTGCTGCTCGCGGCGATCCGCGATCCGGACCCGGTGCTTTTCTTCGAGCACAAGCGCCTCTACCGGATGTTCAAGGAGCCCGTGCCGAAGGGCGAGTACCTGATCCCGCTGCAGGTCGCGCGCACAGCCCGGGAGGGCACCGACATCTCGGTCTTCTGCTACGGGCTGATGGTGCACTACGCGATCGAGGCGGCGAAGAATCTCGTGGCGGACGGCGTGAGCGTGGAGATCATCGACCTGCGGACCGTCTACCCCCTGGACAAGGAAGCGATCACCGCGTCCGCCCGCAAAACCGGGAAATGCCTTGTCCTATATGAGGACAACTTCAGTGTCTCGATCGGTTCGGAAGTCGCGGCCCTGATCGCAGACGAGGCGTGGCGTTGGCTGGACGCGCCGGTCAAGCGGTTCGGCGGGCTCGACGTGCCGTCGATGCCGTACGCGATCCCGATGGAGGAGTACTTCATGCCGACGCCGGACAAGATCACCAAGGTCCTGAAGGACCTGGCGGCGTTCTGATGGCCGGCAAGACCACCAGGGTCGTCATGCCCCAGCTCGGCGAATCCGTGCACGAGGGCACCATCTCGCGCTGGCTCGTCAAGCCCGGCGACCAGGTCGTCGAGTTCGAGCCGATGCTCGAGGTCGATACGGACAAGGTCAACGCCGAGGTGCCCGCGCCCGTCTCGGGCATCCTGCGCGAGATCCTGGCCAAGGAAGGCGAGACCGTTCAGGCCGGCGCCGAGATCGCCGTGGTCGAGACCGGCGGCGACAGCAAGGTGACCGCGACGCCGGAAGCTCCCGCCCCGGCGCCGAAAGAAGAAAAACTCCTCCCCACTGGTGGGGAGGTGCCGGCGAAGCCGGCGGAGGGGCGGAAGGTCGAGAAGGAGCAACTCCTCCCCACTGGTGGGGAGGTGCCGGCGAAGCCGGCGGAGGGGCCCGCACCAAGCGAGCCGCACCGGTACTCGCCAGGTGTCCAGATGGCCGCATCGGACCTGAAGGTCGACCTATCGCAAGTGACTGGCACCGGCCTCGGCGGCCGCGTCACCAAGAAAGACGTCCAGGACTTCGCCGCCAGCGCAAAGGCCGCGCCTGCGGCGCGCCCGGCTCCCGCCGCATCGGTCGCTCCGGGTGAGGGCGACCAGGTCGTCCAGCTGACCCGGGTCCGCCGCCTGATCGCCGAGAACATGACGCGGTCCAAAAGCACCATCCCGCATGCCTGGCAGACGCAGGAGGTGGACATGTCAGGCGTGGTCGCGAACCGCAACGCGAACAAGGCTGCGTTCCAGAAGCAGGAAGGCTTCTCGCTTACCTACCTGCCGTACGTGATGGCGGCTGCCCTTTCCGCGTTGCGCGAGCATCCCGAGGTCAACTCCTCGTTTAACGAGACGGAGCTGATCGTCCACCGCGACATCAACCTCGGCATCTCCGTCGGACTGGAGGACACATTGCTCGTTCCGGTCGTGCGTCGGGCCGACGGCCTCTCGATCGCCGGTCTCGCGCGGGCCGTCAACGACCTCGCGACCCGAGCCCGCAACAAGCAGCTGAAAGCCGACGAGCTGAGCGGTGGGACCTTCACGGTCAACAATTCGGGCAGCTTCGGCACCCTGTTCAGCTACTCGGTCATCAACCCCGGTCAGGCCGGGATCCTGACCATGGAGGCCATCGTGGACCGGCCGATGGCGGTCAACGGGATGATCGGCATCAAGCCGATGATGTACCTCTGCTTCTCGTTCGACCACAGGGTGCTCGACGGGCTGCAGGCGGCGCGCTTTTTGACCTCGTGCCGGAAGTGGCTGGAGGCCGTCAGCCTGGAGACGCCGGTCTACTAGGCCCCGGGCGCAAGGCGCTTGAATCCTTGGTTTCGAGCGTTAAGGTTGTCGCCACCAACATGTCAGCGACGCCCCGACCGCGAAACGAGAACCGAGATGAACCTCCTCCGATCGTCCTCAAGGAGGTTTACGACCTCCGGTTCGACGAGCGGGACCGTGCCGCGAAGGATGCGATCTGGAAGGAGCTCGGCAAGTTCTTTCAGCGCTACATCAAGCCCGGCGCCCGCGTCATCGACATCGCCTGCGACGAGGGCTATTTCATCCGCAACGTCCAGGCGCGCGAGCGCTGGGCGACCGACATCCGCGCCGTCGAGGCGTCGTTGCCGCGCGACGTGCGCTTTGTCCGCGCCAGCGGCCTCGATCTCGCCGACGTCATCACCAACGACTACTTCGACCTCGCGTTCTTCAGCAACTACCTCGAGCACCTGCCCTCGACCGAAGCCGTGCTCCAACAGCTGCGCGTCGCATTTGCGCTGCTCAAGCCCGGCGGGCGCGTGCTGATCCTGCAGCCGAACATCCGGCTCGTCGGCGGCTCGTACTGGGACTTCATCGACCACCAGACCGCGCTCACCGAAAAGAGCCTGTCCGAGGCGGCGCGCA
>Ga0209690_1000608_pt1 | contig 19364 bp, 15 predicted proteins | sample GraSoiAngelo_150_FD_186164 | JGI IMG/M metagenome (GOLD analysis project Ga0209690, IMG submission 186164) | Grasslands soil microbial communities from the Angelo Coastal Reserve, California, USA - 14_1009_09_40cm (SPAdes) (version 2) | ecosystem: Environmental > Terrestrial > Soil > Grasslands ...
GACGAAGGTGCGCGCGCCCGTGAAGTATCTGTCATTCCGGCGTCGCCGCAGGGCTATCCTGGTTGCCAACTTGCGGGTCGCTCGAGACCTGCCCGGCTGCTACTTCCGAACCCTCATCCGAGCCCTCCGCTATGGGCAGCGATCTGTCGTGCGGTGTTTCTTTCAGGCCGGCTACCTGGCAGATCTCCTACGTCGCGGTCCCGTCACACACCTCCACGCTCACTTTGCCACGGCTCCGGCACTGGTCGCCATGTTCACTCACGAACTGGTCGACATACCATACAGTTTCACCGCGCACGCCAGGGACATCTACGTGGACACACAACCAGAGCTCCTTCGCGCGGAGGCGCAGCGGGCTCGGGCCGTGATTACGTGCACCGAGCACAACCGGCAGTATCTGTCAAGTCAGATCGGCTCGGCGTCCAGGGGCAAACTCCGTTGTATCTACCATGGGCTCGATCTCTCCCAATTCAAATTCACGTGGCCGCGGGCGTCCGATCCGGGGCCCCCTGTGATCCTGTCCGTGGCTCGGCTGGTCGAGAAGAAGGGCCTTGGCCACTTAATCATGGCCGCCGACATTCTTCGGCGACGGGGCCGATGCTTCCAGGTTGAGATTATAGGCAGCGGCCCACAGCAGCAGGCTCTTGAAAACCAGGTGACGCGACTCGGTTTGAATGACTGTGTCAGGCTAGTTGGTGCGCAGACCCAGGACATGGTCTGCCGCGCTTACCTACGAGCGTCTATTTTTGCGCTTCCTTGTGTTGTGGCCGGTGACGGAGATCGCGACGGTATCCCAAACGTGTTGTTGGAGGCGATGGGCAGCGGCGTTCCCGTCGTCTCAACGCCGGTTTCGGGGATTCCCGAGCTAATCGAATCCGAGCGCGACGGCTTGCTGGTTCCTCCCAATGATCCTGCGAGGCTGGCCGACGCACTTGATAGGCTCCTGACCTCTGCGGAATTGAGGGAGCGCCTGGGCCGAGCGGCCAGAGCCGAAATAGAAGCGCACTTCTCACTCGACCGCAGCGCTACACAATTACTGGCTCTTTTCCAACAAGGAGTGGCGGGTGAAGGGTCTTTATGCTGCGGCTCGATTCATGAGTAAAGGAGGACGTCGACCTTGAACCTTGCCGATGCGCTATCTGGGCGCGCCAAGTTGGACGGCATTCAATGGGTGCTGCTCTCCACGGCGCCGCGTAGGGCATTACGGGATCAGGTGAAGGGAATGCTGTCCGCTCCGGCCATGCTGGGACCCTGTCGCCTACGGCGCGCAAAATTCAAGCCCGGCCGCAAGCTCAGTGCGTATTACGACGCGCTCGTCTCCATCGAGGGCGCCAAGGGATATTGCGCGCGCCCAATTGCAGTAACCTGGGGATGGGATAAAGAGGTAGAACGGCATCACGAGACGGAGCTTGCCAAGATCCAGGCTGAAGCACTTCGTCAGGGCATGGCGGCGCCGTTCCGGCAACTAATGACAGATCTCCCTAAGTGGAGCATGCATGTCAAGGTCTCGCCGCTGGACGCGCGGTTCACTCAGCTCGTTCGCCTATCGGATCCTCGGTACGTGCGCGACATGCTCGCGGCCGCTTACGCGGCGGCCGGTATAGCATCGGATCAACCGCAGCCCGACCGGTACGCCGTCACCTCTATTCGCTACCGCCCCGGCAAGCGCCACGTATTGCGCTACGACTCCCTGGACGCGGCGAAGGCAGGAACCGTGTTCGCCAAGCTTTACACCGGCGAGGACGGAGCGCACGTCTTCCACAGGGCAACACAGGCTCGAGAATGGCTGGCGCAGCACGGAGAGGGCGTAACTTCTGTGCAGCCACTCGCCTACGTGGCTGAAGACGGGGTTGTGCTTTACCCAGGACTGTCCGGCTCGCCGCTCTCCGAACACCTGAGGTCCCCGAACCGCCGCGTAGGACAGTGCTTCGAGCGCGTCGGGGCCGCTCTCCATGCCTTGCACCACCTCCACCAGGAGGCCGCAGGCCCGCTTCAACTCCATGACTTCGCGGCGGAGGTTAGCGAGATCGCGCGGGCGAGCGAACACATCCCAGTCCTGCTGCCGTCGGTGGGCGCCATGATCGACGCGCTCTTGGACCGCGCGCGAGAACTGCACCAGTGGCTACCGCACGAGCCACCCACATTCACGCATGGAGACTTCAAATCCGACCATGTGTGGGTGACCCCTGGCGGGCCCACGCTGATCGACTTCGATTCATCTCACTTGGCCGACCCGGCGCTCGACGTTGGGAAGTTCCTGGCCGACCTGCAGTTGTGGCACCTCACCTACGAGCAGCCGGGACTCGAGCAGGCGCAGGAGAGGTTTTTGGTCGGGTACGCCCCCGGCGCGCCGACGGAGCGCCTGGTCCGGGCCCGTCTTTATGAGACGGTCGAGTTGGTCAAGATAACCGCTCGTCGCGTGCGCCTATTTGACGACGACTGGGCGTCGCGAACCCAGCAGTTGATCCACCGCGCGCAAGCCGTGATGAATGATCTTGAGCGTAGGCTCGGTCTGCCCGGAACTCAGCAGTATCAGCGGTGGCGCTGGACGCCCACGAAAGGGAGGCGTGGCCAACTTGATGTATTATCAGGTCGCCCTCTGCATCCAGGCGATGCTGGGCGAAGGCTTTCGTATCCTCGAGCTTGGCGTAGAAGGAAAAGCACATTGTTCGCATCCGTAGATTGCATCAACGATCCCGCCATCCCAACCCTCCCGGCGGTGTTAAATCCCGTGGAGCTGGGCGAACATCTTCGCGCGCTTTTGCCCTTGCACACGAAGGGATTCAACCGACTGCAGGTGCAGGTGCTTCGACATCATCCGGGGAAGAGGTGCGTCGTCGGAATCACGCTGCCAACGACGGAGGGTTCGCTCACCTTGATCGGCAAGGTATACGCCAAAGACCGCTCAGATGTCTATCAGCTCATGCAGGAGCTCATGGGAGCGGGCTTTGGTCCTCAAGACGAGTTCTCAATTCCTCGGCCGATCGCCTACCTCCCGGCGTTGCAGCTTTTACTGCAAGGGCGAGTCGAAGGGCAGCCGGCCACGGAATCGTTCTTGTCGGATAGCGAATCGGAGCGCACACAGGCCGCCCAGCGCTGCGCGCACTGGCTGGCCAGGTTCCACACGATTGGACCTCGGATGGGGACAAGCTTCCACCTGGACGATCACCTGCTTTCTATGGAGCAATGGTCCGGCCGCCTTAGCTCACTGGGTGAGCCCTTCGCGGAGAAGGCCGGGGAGCTCTTCAAGCGGCTGGAAGCCACGGCGTCGAAGCTGTCGCGCACCCCCATGTGCACCGTCCATGGTGACTATTCTCACCATCAGGTTATCTTGGCTCCAGGCCGCACCGTGACCGTCGACTGGGACAAGTATCGCTTGGCGGACCCCAGCCAGGAGGTGGCCAGATTCATGGTCGGCCTTCAGCGGCTGGCCCTGCGGTGTCTGGGGTCGATGCGGGCCCTGGATGGTCCGGCCGAAGTCTTCCTGAATAGCTATCTCGCCTCGGCGCGCTCGGATCTGACGACGCACCTAGCCTTCCAGAAGGCCGCGATCTGTCTGGAACATGCGAAACATGATGTTCATAAGCAGGCTCCCGGATGGCCCGAGAGAGCCGAGGCAACGCTCGATGAAGGTCTGCGTGTCCTAGAGGAAGGAGTCGAGGTGGAATAGGGCCGTGGTTGAACTGGGACAGCGTTTTCCAGACTCAGAAGTCATCGCTGATCGAGGAATTTCCACTCTCCCGGAGGTCTTCGACTCGGTTACGGCGCGAAAGTACCTTCGGCAGGCTCTCCCCGATCAATGGGGCGTCATAGAAGACATTCGATTCCAGATCCTCAAGCATCATCCGGGGAAACGCTGCACATTCGAAATCAGCTTGCGAACAGCGAGTGCGTGGGACTACCTGATCGGCAAGGTTTACGCTGAAGATCGCTCAGACGTGTATCGAGCCATGGATGAGATCAGGCGAGCGGGTTTTGGGCCAGGGGAGGAGCTCTCGATCCCAGAGCCGATCGCGTATTTCCCCGCATTACGCCTCCTGCTTCAAGAGAAGGTTGAAGGCCCGCGGGCCAAGCAGACCTTTTTGACAGGCGGTGAGCGCGATCGTGCCGAAGCGGCCGAGCGATCCGCGCGGTGGCTGGCAAAATTTCACTCCATCGCCCCGCGATCAGGGCGTGTCTTCGATCTGACCAAGCATATGAATGCCGTTGAAAGATGGTCGCAGACAATAGCCGGGCTGGGCGAGCCGTTCCCGAGCCAAGCTAGAAAGTTGTTCAGACGTCTTGAAGAGGAAGCGGCATCGGCGAACGGAAGGGAACTGTGTGCGGGCCATGGCAGCTACAATTGTAATCAGATCATTCTGACGAAAGACCGGACAATCACGTTCGATTGGGACGGTCATGATGTGGCGGACCCCAGCCGCGACGTGGCGAGGTTTATTGTCGCACTTCAGCGGCTTGCGCTGAAATACCTCGGCTCAATCCGGGCACTCGATGCCGTCGCCGAAGTATTTCTGAAGACGTATCAGGCCCTGAACCCCGTTGAAATCTCAGCGACCCTGTCATTATACAGAGGATTGACTTGCCTACGACTTGCCAAATATGAGGCAAACCGCCCGGTCTGCACCCTCCGCGAGGGGATCGAGGCGTTGCTCGCCGAAGGGCTTCGTGTCTTGGAACGATGAGGATCATGGCCAAGTTGATTGACAGGGCTGGAGATCCGGCTATTCCGACTCTCGCAGCTGTCCTTGACCCTACGGAGTTGGCTAAACAACTGAGTCAACTTTCGTTTCCTCAGTGGCAGTGGGAGTCTTCACAGGGGATTCAGCTCCGCGTGCTCCGGTGGAAGAAAGCGAGTCGGTGCACGTTCGAAATCGCTTTGAACACGGCGAGTGGGTCGCAAGAGCTGATCGGCAAGGTCTATGCCGAGGACCGCGCCGATGTGTATCGGGCGATGCAAGAGATCAGACAGGCCGGGTTTGGCTCGGAGGAAGAGTTCGCGATTCCCCGACCGGTCGCGTTCCTAGCGCCATTGCGCCTGCTGCTTTACGAAAAAGTTCCTAGCACTAAAGCCAAAGACCTTATTCTGAGTCCGAATGAATCCGATCGCGTCCTGGCAGCCGAGCGGTGCGCGCGTTGGCTGGCACGATTTCACACAATAGGCCCCCGTTTGGGGATGGTCTTCCACCTGGACCAGCATCTGATTGCGTTGGAAGGATACGGGCGGCGGCTCGCCGATCTTGGCTGGCCTTTTGCCGACAAGGCAAGACGGCTTTTCAAACGACTTCAGACTGCAGCATCGGGGCTCGGCAGCATCGAAATGTGCCCTGGCCATGGAATGTATACTGCCGGTCAGGTCCTCCTGGCCGGAGACCGCACAGTGACGATCGATTGGGACGGCTACGATGTGACGGACCCCAGCCGCGACGTGGCGAGATTCATCGTCGCACTTCAGCGGCTGGCATTGAAAAAGCTCGGTTCAACCCACGCCCTCGACTGGGTGGGGGAAGTCTTTCTGAAGACTTACATCTCCGCGGGCCGCTTGGATGTGAGCGGGCGCCTGCCCTTTCATAAGGCGGCCATCTGCCTGGAGCGTGCAGATCATGATGTTGATAGGCAGTCTCGCGGATCGCACGAGAGAGCCGAGATGATGCTCGACGAAGGCCTTCGGGTCCTTGGAGTAGACTGACGGAAAACGCAGATGCTTCTGAGATTGGGGAAATTTATCAAGCCTTATCGGGCTTACTTGGCCCTGGCTCTTCTTGGGGCGCTCGGCGAAACGGCCGCGGACCTTCTCCAGCCATGGCCGCTCAAGGTCCTGTTCGACAATATTCTCGCCGGCAAGCCACTTCCGCCAGCAATCGATGGCTGGGTCGCGGCGCTATTTGGACATGGTGTGGGCGGGATCCTGTCCTTCGCGTTATTGGCCGTGCTCGCGATCGCGGTCCTGAATGGTGCCTCGACGTTCCTGCAGGATTTCTTCATGCCACGCGTTGGCCACTGGGTTCTACACGACTTACGGAGACACCTCTACTGGCACATCCAGCGCCTCGAGCTCGCCTACCACAACGAACGCCGCGTGGGCGAGCTCTTCAGCACCATCACGAGCGATATCCAAGCGGTCCGAGAACTCATCGAATCGGCGCTGATCGGACTCATCGTGAACAGCCTGACCCTCGTCGGAATGATCGTCGTCATGCTGGCGATCGATTGGCGCTTTGCGTTCCTCGCCCTGTCGATCACGCCGTTCCTCTTTATCATCGTGTACCGCTTCACGCGGAGGATCAAGCAGGCGTCGCGCGATGCCCGACGACGGGAGGGCGCGGTGGCATCCGTTGCCCAGGAGGTGCTGGCGTCAATCCGTGTCGTGCAGGCTTTCACGCGCGAGGACCACGAGCAGGCGCGCTTTGAGCGCGAGAATGAGCAGCGCGTTCAGGCGGGCATCCTCCAGCGAACGCTCCAGGCACAGCTCAAGCCGCTGATTGAGCTGCTGGTGGCGGCCGGCACCGTGCTCGTTCTGTGGTACGGCACGCACCAGGTCCTGGCGGGCGCCTTGATGCCGGGCTCCCTCCTCGTCTTCGTCGCCTATATCAGCCGGCTTTACAAGCCCATGAAGGAACTTTCGAAGCAGATTGACATCCTCAGCCGGGCGGCGGTGGGTTTCGAACGCGTCACCGAAGTTCTCGACACTGAGCGCAGGGTGCAGGACCTGCCTGGCGCGAGGATCGCACCGAGGTTTCAGGGACGCATCCAGTTCGAGGACGTTTCTTTCGCGTATCAGGCTGGAGTACCGGTGCTCAAGAACGTAACGTTTTCCGTGGAACCTGGCCACATGGTCGCCTTGGTTGGACCGACGGGCGCGGGGAAGACCACGCTGATTCGCCTCATCCCCCGATTTGATGACCCGGATCGCGGTCGCATTCACATCGATGACCGGGACATCCGCAGCTACACACTCGCCTCACTGCGCGGCCAAATCAGCCTCGTCCTCCAGGAGACCACCCTCTTCTACGGAACAGTCCGCGAAAACATCGCCTACGGCCGACCCGAGGCCAGCTTTGAAGAGATCGTCGCCGCGGCCAAGATGGCCAACGCCCATGGGTTCATCGAGAAGTTATCGAACGGCTACGACACGCTGATCGGTGAACGGGGGACGACCCTTTCCGGCGGCCAACGCCAGCTCGTCGCCATTGCTCGGGCTGTCATTCGGGATGCGCCCATCATCCTACTTGACGAGCCCACTACCGGACTCGACGCGAGTGCAGAAGCTCTGGTGATGGAAGGGCTGGGTCGCCTCATCAGAGGGCGCACGGCAATTGTGATTGCCCATCGCCTCACGACTGTGAGCCGTGCCGACACGATCCTCGTGCTCGAGAGGGGAGAAATTGTGGAGAGAGGCACACAAGAGAAATTGCTAGCAAAGGGGGGCCGCTTCGCCGAGCTCTATGAGCTTCAGTTTCGAGGACAAACACTTGTCGAAGCAGGGGAAAGGCGGCCGGGGTATCGTGAAAAAGGAAAATCTAGTAGCGAACACTGAGGCTGCACCTCTCGAGCCGAATGCGCTTCCGTTCGATCCCGCGCTTCCCGGCACAGCACTGCTGCATCAACCGACGCAGTTGCGCGAGATCTTGTCGCACCTGTTGGCGGACTGGCTCGGTCCCGAGGCAAACCTTCTCGCGAGCCGTGTTGCCATCCGACACATCGTCCCCGGCAAGCGCTGCAGCGCTGAGCTCGAGTTGACGCTTGGCCCGGAAATGGACGCCCCTGCCGATCACCGACGGCTGTTGGCAAAGATATACAGCGAGGATCAGGGGGCGAAGGTCTACGAGACGCTTCGAGAACTCCGCCGCCATGGCTTCGGCACAGGGCGCTTCATCGTGCCCCAGCCCATCGCGTATGATCCGGCCAGTCATCTCCTCCTTCTCGACTGGGTGGAAGGGCAATTGCTGAGTTCTCTCCTCCTTGCCGCCCCTGACGTCTCTCAGAGAATCGAGGGGGCAGCCGCGTGGCTGCTCAGCCTCCATACATGCGGCGTGACCAGTGGTCGTCGCTACACGTTCAGTCGCCATTTACACACGTTGAATATTTGGAGGCAGCTTCTGACCGAAGTGTTTCCAGAAGACGAACACCGCATGAGCGATCTTCTGGGCTGGATCGAGGAGCGCGGCCGAGCGCTGTCAGGCTGGACGCCGGGACCAACCCATCGTGACTTTTCTCCAGAGCATCTTGTCGTCCATGGCGATCAGCTCGCCGGGTTGGATTTCGATGAGTTTTGCCAGTACGACCCCCTGTTCGATGTGGCCCATTTTGCGGCGCATCTTCGGTTCCTAGGCTTGACCCATTTCGGTTCGTTGCGACGGTTCGATTGGCTCGCCGACCGCTTCCAGGCTTCGTACAAGGCGGGCACCCAGCAGTATTCCACCGAGCGTGTTCGCCTCTATGAGGCGATCTCATACTTCAAGTTGGCTCGCATCGTCGCGGTTGTTCAGCGGCCCAAAGGCTGGGAGTGGATTGGCGCTGCGCTATTGAGAGAAGCTCTCGGGCGGGTGACAGCGTGAACTCCGACAATTTAGCTAGAAACAATAAAACCATACCCGTTGTTTCGATTGGTTTGGTTCTGGCTATTGGCGCCATTATCGTGGTGACCTGGGCGGCCGGCAGCACTGCCACCTCAGAACCTCCGCCGCCAGCGCCGACTGGGTCGGTCATGCACGTGGCTGCGGTTGGTGATATTCACGACGAGAGAGCTTCATCGGTCCCCGCCGCCACTGCGGCTGAAGCGGCCAAAGCCGATTTCATTCTCGGGCTGGGCGACTATCAGTACGATGACGGCGCGATGGCGAAATACAACAGGTATTTCGATAAAGATTGGGGCCCGAACGTTCCGAAGATGTATCCAGTGTTGGCACCAAGCCATGACCAGTTCTGGAAGAACGCCGATCCGCTGAAGTACTTTAACGGTGGCGGCGCTCATGGCTACAAGAGTCCCATAACCCTTCAGCCGTACACCCCCTACTCCTTTGACAAGGGGAGCTGGCACTTCATTGCGCTTCCCGACGCCTGTAGCCGGACGAGCGGATGCAGTGTAAGCGACATTACCTCCTGGCTGCAGCAGGACCTCAACACCCATACGAATCACTGTACGATCGCCTTCTGGCACCAGCCGTACTTTACCAGTAGGTCCAGTCACCCCCAGGAAGCCAGTATCAAACCCTGGGTTGATCTCCTGGTTGCCAATCATGTCGATATTATTTTGCAGGCTCACAATCATTTTTACGAGCGCTTTGCACCTCAAAACCCCGCTCGCGAGGCTGACCCGAATGGCCCTCAAGCCTTTGTGGTCGGCACTGGGGGCCGGCACTTAGACAAGTTTAAAGGCACGGCGCCCAACAGCGTCACTCGCAACAACCGCACGTACGGCGTTCTGCAACTGACGCTTAAGGATGGTTCTTACGACTGGCAATTCGTACCGGTAGCGGGCGGGACTTATACCGATAGCGGCTCGATGAACTGCCGCTAGCGGGCATCCGCCATACGGCGGCTCAAGTGTTTTTGCTGCTTCGATGCTGGTATTCACGTGATTGCGACGCGGTCCTCGTTAGCTCTTAATTGTGGTTTCATGATGATGACACTCGGGTTTGATCATGGTTACGTGGGTGCTGACACCGTTCTGCCCACAGACGCCGAGATCGAGGAACTTGTCTGCGTGATCGGGTGGGGGAGATCCGCCCCGCGTCATTGCATGTAAAGGAGGGAAACCTATGCGTCGGCCGACCAGCATTGCACCGCCGAAAGGAAAGCTGGGCGTGCTCATGCCCGGCATGGGAGCGGTGAGCACCACATTTATGGCCGGGGTGGAATTGGTCCGCACGGGATGTGCGCTGCCGATCGGCTCCGTGACCCAGCTCGCCACCATTCGCCTGGGCAAGCGTACCGAGCGCCGCTCGCCGCTGATCCGGGAGTTCGTCCCGCTCGAAAAGCTTGACAACCTCGTCTTCGGCGGCTGGGACATCTTTCCCGACACCGCGTATGAAGCCGCCCGCAAGGCCGGCGTGCTGGAGCCGCCTCACCTGGAACAAGTCAAGGGCCTGCTCAGCAGCATCCAGCCGATGACGGCAGCGTTCGACCAGGCGTACGTCAAAAAGCTGGACGGGCCACACGTGAAGAAAGCCAAGACGAAGTTGGACTTGGCCGAGGCTATCAAGGAGGACATTCAGCGGTTTAAGAAGGAGTCCGGGGCGCAGCGGCTGGTGATGGTCTGGTGCGGCTCGACCGAAGTGTTTCAGACCCCACACTTGGTGCACGCCGACCCGGCGAGGTTCGAGAAGGCGATGAAGGAGAACCATCCCGCGATCGCGCCCTCGATGCTCTACGCCTGGGCCGCGATCACCAGCGGGGTGCCGTTTGCCAACGGCGCGCCCAACCTCACCGTGGACATCCCCGCGCTGCAGGAGTTGGCCCGTGGGCACAACGTGCCCATCTGCGGCAAGGACTTCAAGACCGGCCAGACGCTCCTGAAGACGGTCCTGGCCCCCGGCTTCAAGGCGCGCATGTTGGGGCTGCACGGGTGGTTCTCGACCAACATCCTGGGCAACCGCGACGGCGAAGTGCTCGACGATCCCGACTCGTTCAAAACCAAGGAGGAGTCCAAGCTGGGCGTGCTGGAGTACATTCTCCAGCCCCAGCTCTACCCGGAGCTCTACGGCAAGCTGTGCCACAAGGTGCGCATCAACTACTACCCGCCGCGGGGCGACAACAAAGAGGGCTGGGACAACATCGACATCTTCGGCTGGCTCGGCTACCCCATGCAGATCAAGGTGGACTTCCTGTGCCGGGACTCGATCCTGGCGGCGCCGATCGTGCTCGACCTGGTGCTGTTCCTGGACTTGGCCAAGCGGGCCGGCCTGGCCGGCATCCAGGAGTGGCTGAGCTTCTATTTCAAGTCGCCCATGCATGCGCCCAAGCTCTATCCGGAGCACGACCTGTTCATTCAGTTGATGAAGCTGAAGAACACGCTGCGCTGGCTGAGGGGCGAAGACCTGATCACCCACCTCGGCGCGGAATACTACGACTGAAAGTCGCGCCCGGCTCTTCGCCTCAATTCGGCTGCGGAGGGGTACCAGTACCTGCGGCTGCGCTGGTTTGACACCACGATAGGGCCATCCCTAGAATGTAGCCTCAGGCGCATGCCCTGATGCAAATTCAACTAATGTGGTCACCGCGGTGTCTAACACAATATGGGCAGGGTCTAATCCGGGCCGATAGACACTTGTGATGGAAGGAGGCGAGAATGGGACGGAAAATGGTGGTGCTGGTGGCGATAACCGTGGGCTTCTTGGTGGGAGGGCACAAAGGAGCCGCGGTGTTTGCCGACGAGCTTCAAGCACCGCAGGCTATACCGGAGGTCTTGACGTTAGAAAAAGCCATGGAACTGGCACTGTCAAACCATCCCAGCCTCCGGGTTGCCTCCGGAACCCAGGCGATCAACGAAGCTCTGGTGGGGCAGGCCCAGTCCGGGTTCTATCCGCAAGTCCAAGGAACGGCTGGCAAAACGCTGAGGACGACCAATTCTACTACCCAGTTCAGTGGTAGTTCGGTTCCTCGAAGCACCAGCGGCAAGACCACAGGGTTCTATCAGAACAGTGTGACGCTCAACCAGTTGTTCTATGATTTCGGGACGACCAGGTCCCAGGTTGACACGGCGCAGTTCAACCTCAAAGCCGCCAACTCGGACGCGGAGACCACCGTCCAGACGGTCGTGGTGAACGTGCAGCAGGCCTATTTCAATCTCCAGCAGACGCAGCGTCTGGTCACGGTAAACGAGGAGGCCATCAACCAGTTCCAAAAGCATCTGGATCTCGCCAAGGGCCGGTTCAAGGCCGGTGTGGCGCCCAAAATCGATGTGACCACGGCTGAGGTCGACCTCTCCAATGCCCAACTGAATCTGATCACGGCGAGGAATAATGCCCTGGTCGCTCGAGTAACCTTGAATAACGCGATGGGCATCCAAACGGCCAGCCCGTACCGCGTTCAGGAACCTTCCCGAGGGGAGGCTTATCAGGTTGCCCTGGATGAAGCGGTGGCTCGGGCGATGCAGCTTCGGCCGGAGATGATCTCCCAACGGGCCCAGGAACGAGCGGCTGAGGCGGCCATCAAGGCAGCCCAAGGCAATTTCTTTCCGACGGTTACCGGTACAGCAAATTACTCCTACAATGGGGTAGAATTTCCACTGGTCTATAACTGGAGCGCTGCAGCCTTCGTGAACATCCCGATTTTTAGCGGATTCCTTACCGCACAGCAAGTTGCCCAAGCCCGTGCGACCTTCCTGAGGACCAAGGCCAATGGGGATGTGCTCAGACAGAACATTCTGTTGGAAGTCAACCAAGCCCTGCTGAATCTGGAAGCCGCCAGGGAGCGCTTGCGGGTGACGGCGGTGACCGTCGAACAAGCCAAGGAACGGCTGGCGCTGGTAGAAGGACGCTACAAGGCCGGCCTCAGCAACGCCGTGGAAGTGACGGATGCCGAGGTGGCGCTGGTGAACGCGCAGGTCAACGATGTCGTCGCGATGTCGAGTTACCAGGCGGCGAAGTCCCAGCTCGACCGCGCCATGGGCATCATCACGCCGGTGCGGGGAGGCTGATGAAACCACCTGCGTGGATCATCGTCGGCGCGTTGCTCCTGGCCGGCATGGGGACCGGGGGCTATGTCTATTGGAACGGAGACCAGAAGGCTCTCGTCCGGTATAAGACCGCCAAAATCGAGCGCGGTACGGTGACGCAGGCCGTCACAGCTACCGGCACGATCAATCCCGTCATCACAGTCCAGGTGGGCAGCCAAGTCTCCGGCATCATCAAGCGTCTCTACGCCGATTTTAACTCGGTGGTGAAGGGCGGCCAGGTGGTGGCCCAGATTGATCCCGCTCCGTTTCAAACCGCCGTCACGCAGATGGAAGCGAATCTTCAAAATGCTTTGGGAAGTCTGGCTCGCGCCCGTGCCGACTTGTCCTTACAAAAGCTCAACTTTGACCGCGCGAAAGTTCTGTTCGAGCAACAACTGAATGCCCAGCAAGACGTGGATAATGCCCGCACTGCCTATGAAACCTCTAAAGCCAACGTGCAAATCGCGGAGGCGCAGGTCAAACAAGCTCAAGCCCAGTTGGACACGGCGAAGGTCAACTTGGAGTACGCCACGATCCATTCGCCGGTGGATGGCATCGTCATCTCGCGAAACGTCGACGTCGGCCAGACGGTGGCCGCGAGTTTTCAAGCGCCGATCCTGTTCCTGATCGCCAAGGACCTGACCAAGATGCAGGTGGACACGAACGTCAGCGAATCGGATATCGGGGGCCTCACGGAGGGCAAGTCCGCCACATTTGTCGTGGACGCCTACCCCAACCAGGTCTTTAAGGGTAAGGTCACCCAGGTCCGGAATGCGCCGATTAACGTGCAGAACGTTGTGACCTACAATGTGGTGATCGGGGTGGACAATTCCGATCTGCGACTCAGGCCGGGTATGACGGCCAACGTGTCGATCATTGTCGCCAGCCACGAGAATGTCTTGCGGATTCCCAGTCAGGCCTTGCGGTTCAAGCCGGGCCTGGCGAAAGTCAAGAAGAAGGCGGGAAGCCAGTCGGCCTCGGCTTCAGGAAAGACCGAGGGCGATGACCAAGGGGGCCCGTCCGAAAGCAGCGGCCGTACGAGCGCAGAGGGTAAGGGTAAGCCGACGGTCTGGCTCCCCAACCCAGAGGGAGAGCCCATAGCGGTCAAGGTGAAGACCGGCGTCACGGACGGGACGTACACGGAGCTTGTCGAGGGGGCGTTGAAAGAAGGCGATGAGGTCATCGTAGGAATAAAGACGCCGAAGGAGCCACAGGGCGTCGGCGCGGGGGGGGCTTTGCCGCCAGGATTCGGGTCCCAGCCGTCCGATCGCCCCGGCACCAGGATGCCGAGAGGGCTCTAATGAGCCTGATCGTCTGCCGGGACCTGGTGAAAACCTATCGCTTGGGCGAGATGGACGTCCACGCCTTGCGGGGCGTGTCGCTGAAGATCGACGCCGGAGGGTTTGTGGCCGTCATGGGGGCCTCGGGTTCCGGCAAGTCCACCTTGATGAACATCGTCGGGTGCCTCGACGTCCCGACAGGCGGCACGTATAGCCTGGAGGGAACCGATGTTTCCACGTTGGGGGAAAATCGGCTGGCGGAAATCCGCAACAGCAAGATTGGCTTCGTATTTCAGAACTTCAATCTCATCACACGGACGACCGCCATGGAGAATGTGCAACTGCCCCTCTTCTACAAAGGGATCCCGTCCCGCGAACAAAAGGCGATGGCCTTGCGGGCGCTGGAACGGGTAGGACTTGCCGACCGTCAACGACACCACCCGGCCCAGTTGTCCGGCGGGCAGCAACAGCGGGTGGCCATTGCCCGTGCGCTGGTCACGAACCCATCGATCATTCTTGCCGACGAGCCGACCGGCAATCTGGACAGCCAGGCGTCCCGAGAAATCATGGAGACGCTGACGCAACTGAACCGGGAGGGAATCACCATCATCCTGGTCACCCATGAAGCGGACATCGCCGGCTATGCCCGGCGGACCATCATGATGAAGGACGGGGTGATCCTCTCCGACCGCGACGCCGGCGGTGTGGCCATTGCGCGTGTCGTCCCGCTGGAGGCACGGGTATGAACTTTCTGCTGATGACGGTGCTGGTGGCGTTCCGCGTGCTGGGCCGGCACCGCATGCGCTCGGCGCTGACGATGCTCGGCATCATCATCGGGGTGGGGGCCGTGATCGCGATGGTCAGTATCGGAGAGGGGGCGAAAGCCGCTGTCCAGGCCCAGATCGCCTCCTTCGGCACCAATGTCATCACGGTCTTGCCCGGCGCGACGACGGTCAGCGGGGTGCGGACCGGACATGGCGGGATGGTAACGCTGACCGTGGCGGACATAGAAGAGTTGAAAAAGATACCCGCAGTCACGGAAGTCGGCTGGTCCCGACGTGACACCATGCAAATCATCCATGAGAACAAAAACTGGTTCACGACGGTCAATGGCGTGACGTCAGGCTACCTGACCATCCGCGGCTGGTCGACAGTGAGCGGGGATTTTTTCACACAGACCGAAATGGATTCGGGCGCCAAAGTGGTGCTCTTGGGAAATACCATCGTCAATAACCTGTTCGAGCCGGGGGAAGATCCAGTGGGTGCCACGATCCGGATCAAGAACATCCCCTTCAAGGTGGTGGGCGCACTCGATGCAAAGGGGTACGATACAAGAGGAGCTGATCAGGACGATGTGGTTTTCATCCCGTTCACCACCGCCGAACGGAAAGTCATGGGCACGAAATTTCTCGGGTCGATAGGCGCAGGGTTCCTGTCGGCCGAATCCCCCGAGCAGATGCCGCAGGTCGTGGACGAGGTCAAACGGATCCTCCGCCAGCGGCACAAGTTGCGCCCAGACAAGGATGATGATTTCACGGTCCGCAATCAGCTTGATATAGCCAAGGTTCAAGAGGGGACCAGCGAGTCGATGAAATTGCTGCTTCTGGCCGTGGCATCCATCTCGCTGCTGGTCGGAGGGATCGGGATCATGAATATCCTGTTGGTGTCGGTGACGGAGCGTACTAGGGAGATCGGCATCCGCATGGCGGTGGGGGCCAAGCGCCGGCACATCCTCCTACAGTTCCTGGTAGAAGCCGTGGTCCTGAGCGCCATGGGCGGGTTGATCGGTGTGGGGTTCGGCGTTGGGGGTGCCAAGGCCGCCTCTAACGTAGCCGGCTGGCCCACTATCATTTCGGGAGACATCTTGTTGATCGCTTTCGGGTTCTCAGCCTTGGTGGGCGTCTTTTTTGGTCTCTATCCCGCCAACAAAGCCTCCCGGCTCAACCCGATCGAGGCCTTGCGTTACGAATAGTCGCTTCGGGAGCGAAGGATGTGGAAGCAGAACTTCATGTTTACCCAGACAGGGGCTATGCCCATTGACAAGACCGAGAACGAGCTATTCCACGATGTCCCGCAGGCTATGGACAGTGCGGGGTTGAATGGGGAACGGTATATCTCAGTCTGGGTACAGGGTGAGGAAAAAAGCGGCAAGGCGGTCATGTATACGAACATCTACGCGCGGACGGCCATCCTGGACATCGGGGGCCAGGCTGGGCTCTTACAGCCGCTGCAGGGGCGCTCCCATCAAATCAAGAGGCTCCTGTCTGATTCGCAGAAGACCTGGATCAGGGAGTGGTTGATGAAGACATCGGCCGAGGCCTGGGAAAACAGCGACGACTCGTTCAAGGTGATTTTTGAGGAGGATTGATCGAGCGGGAAAAAGAAGACCGACGGCGCTGAGTTGAGCCACCGTCGGTCTACACGGAACGTTACTTCTTCTCTTCCTTCTTCTCCTCCTTCATGGCCTTCTTGCTCTTCTTTTCCTTCTTCGCGGCCTTTTTCTCCTCCTTCTTCATCTCACCGCCGACGGCTGGGGTTGCGGCAGGAGCAGCAGGAGCGGCAGGAGCAGCAGCGGGAGCGTCCATCTTCTTCTCTTCTGCCGCGTAGGTGGAGCCGGCAAAGGTCAGTCCGATCATTACGGCGAACAGTGCTGAAAGCAATGCCTTCATCTCGTTTCACCCCCCTCCTTTGTGTGTAGTGCTGTCATTAGTTAGCAGGTCGTATGCCACGCCGAGAAGCGCAGCGATTCGAGAAAAATTCTTAATTATCAAATGGATTACGCCATGGACAGAGTCGCAGTCCAAGACCTGTCAACCGTGAATGCCGGGTTTGGGGTAAGAGGTGCCTCTAAACAGCCAGGACTCTCCTCGTTTCATTGCAAATCCTGGGAGCGCCCCCTATACTCCCCGGCCACTTACTGAGGAGAGCAGGGCCATGACATCCAAAGGAAGATGGTCGGCGGCGATCGGTGCGGGCGTGTGTGCATTGCTCGTAGTGCTCTGGAGTTCGGCTGTCGGGTTAAAGGACGCCGGCACGGACGTCACGGCCGCTCCCGAGGTACTCTATGCCCCCGAAGACAAACCGGCCGACCGCCTGGTCGCACTCTACCAAGGAGCCCAGCACACGATCTATCTCGCCACCTATGGGCTGACGTACCCTCCTGTGGTGAAGGCGCTCATCGCGGCGAAAAAGCGCGGCGTGGAGGTGCGTGTCATTACCGACCGGGGGAAGCTCGACGATCGCAATCAACGCGCCGCCCTGGAAACCTTGCGGTTGGCGGGTGTCCCGATCAAAATCAATCGTCACGACGGTCTGATGCACCTCAAGCAGGTCGTCGTGGATGATCGGGTGAACACGTCAGGCTCGATGAACCAGACGTCGAGCGCCGCCTTCTACAACGATGAACGGTTGGATATCTTGCATGATGCGGCCAGTACTCTGCGGGCGAAGGAAAAATTTCTGAAGATGTGGGGCGATCACACCCGGTACCAAGATTGGTGATGAAGCTGTGAAATTCGATGTCGTGGTGGTCGGCGCTGGCGGCGGGGGGGCAGTCCTGGGCCTAGCACTTGCTCAGATGGGCGTCTCAGTCCTTGTTTTGGAGCGCCAACCAGGCCCGCCGACTGCCCTTCGGGGAGAGACCATCCAGCCGAACGGCCAGCAGATCCTCGCCCGGCTGGGCCTCCTTTCGGCGCTCACGCCGGAGGTTGTGGAGCCGGTCCGGCGCTTCCACTTCATTCGGATCGGGGGGGAGCGCCTCTGCACGATGGACTACGGCACGCTGCCAGAGCCCTACAACCGGGCGCTGGTGGCCCTCTCCAGCGCGATGCACCACCTGGTCCTGAGCCGGCTGTCTGCCCAAGCGGGTGCCCAACTCTGGTACGGGGCCGAGTTCCAGGGAATCCTGCAGAACGATGGCCGTGTGGGTGGAGTTGTGGTCAGAAGGGCGGGAGAGGAATCGAGCGATGAAGTGCAGGCCAGCCTAGTGGTGGGAGCCGACGGAGCGGCATCACTGGTGCGGCGCGCCCTGGGGATTCAGGCGGAGGTCCACCACTATCGCCACGGCTATCTGATCACACTCCTGCCGCGCCCGGAAAGTATGCGCGGCGAGGCGCGGTACTATGTCGGACGCGCAGAGTTGCTGGGACTATTCCCGGCTCCGGACGACCATGTGGTGGTGCTGTACATGGTCGAGATCGACCCGCGAGGAGAAAAGATGGAGGCGCTCAAAGCGCGGGGCTTGTCCGCGCTAAAGTCGCGTGTGGCGGCGATCGATGCGGCAATGACCAAACCCCTGGAAAGCCTGACGTCGTGGGAACAAATCGGTCTGCTCCCCTGCACGCGGGTGCGGGCGGACCGATGGGTCGTGGACGGCGGGGCCCTGATCGGCGATGCGGCGCACGCGATGAATCCGCACGCGTCGCAGGGCCGGATGCAGGCGATGGCCGATGCGATGGCGCTGGCCCAAGTCATCGGCCGGTGCCGTGAGACCGGTGATTGGTCGGCTGAAGCGCTGGCGGCCTACGAGCGGGCGCGCCGTCCGCAAGTGGAGATGCTGCAGCGGCTCGCGGACGAGCAGACGTTCTTCTGGAATGCGGCGGACCCGGTGCGGTGTTTCTTGAGAAATCGCGTGTTCCGCGGACTGGACCGGAACGCGAGGCTGCGCTATCAGGCGCTCACCGCCACCGCCGGCCTGCGGACCACACCGCCGTTGACCTGGCTCGACAAGTTCATGGCCGCCGGGTTTCTCCCCGATCCCTGCGCCGACCAAGTTCCAGCGTAAGGCTGGTTAATCAGGGTGGGCGTACAGGGTGGTGACGGTGGCGTCGGTGATGCGGACGGGAATGAGGCTGCCCGGTTTGATGCCGTCCGCGGTCTTGGGGAACACCGTGACGATGTTGCCGTCGGTGCGGCCCCGCCATTGATCGGAGCGCTTGCCGTCCCCTTCCACTAGGACCTCGACAACCTGCCCGATCAGAGCCCGGTTCTTCTTGAGGGAAATCCCCCGCTGAAGCTCGACCAGGCGGGCGACGCGCTCGGTCTTGATGGCGTCGGGGACATCGTCGGCGAATTTGCGCGCCGCGATGGTGTTCTTCCGCTCCGAGTATTTGAAGATGTACGCGGAGTGGTATTCAACCCGTCGCACGAGGTCATAGGTCTCGGCGAACTCCGCGTCGGTCTCGGAGCAGAACCCGGCGATGACATCGGTGGTGAGGACGATGGCCGGGCAACGGTGCCGGATGCGGTCCACCAGCGGGAGGTATTCCGTCCGCGTGTAGGTCCGATTCATGAGCTGGAGGATGCGGTCGCTGCCGGCTTGGAGCGGCAGGTGGATGTGCTTGCAGATCTTGGGATGGCCGGCGACAGCCTCCAACAACTTATCCGGGAAGTCTTTGGGGTGCGGCGACGTGAACCGCACGCGCTCGATG
>Ga0209690_1000613_pt1 | contig 19251 bp, 20 predicted proteins | sample GraSoiAngelo_150_FD_186164 | JGI IMG/M metagenome (GOLD analysis project Ga0209690, IMG submission 186164) | Grasslands soil microbial communities from the Angelo Coastal Reserve, California, USA - 14_1009_09_40cm (SPAdes) (version 2) | ecosystem: Environmental > Terrestrial > Soil > Grasslands ...
CGCAACGCGAGGTGACGGACCTGCACCGTGAATTGGCCGCGTCCAAAGAATCGTTGCAAGCGATCATCGAAGAGCAGGAAGCGACCAATGAAGAGTTGAAGTCAGCTAACGAAGAAATCGAATCGAGCAACGAAGAGCTGCAATCGACCAACGAAGAACTGGAGACGGCAAAGGAAGAATTGCAATCGACCAACGAAGAACTAACCACGTTGAACGAAGAGCTGAGCAACCGCAATCTTGAGATGATGCAACTGACCAACGAACTGAACAATCTGCTCGCCAGCATTCAAATGCCAATCGTGATGGTGGACAATGCGTTGACGGTGCGGCGTGCGACCCCCGCGGCTCGCGGCGCCTTTAATATTTTGCCCACTGACATCGGCCGCCCGTTAAGCGAACTCCGGCCCAACATTGATGTTCCCGACCTGGAAAACATTTTGCGTGATGTAATCGAAACGTTAGGCACCCACGACCGCAAAGTGACCGATAAGGACGGCCGCCGGTACTCACTGCGAGTCCGGCCATATCGCACAACCGACAACAAAATCGACGGCGCCGTTCTGACGCTGGTGGATATCGATGGAACAAAGGAATGCGATGCAGCGAAAATAGGCAACCGGACAAAAGATGTCTCATCGCGGAAATAAAAAGCGCCGGGCAAAGCGTGATCGCCAAAGCAGGGCTGCGCCAGTCCGACGCAATCGCAAAACGATTCGAGGAGTGACGAAAATGCCGAAAGCAACGTTACGGGCGGTCAGTAAAAATGGCGCGCCAGTTCGTTCCAAGCGCGCGCCAACATTCCGGAATCCAAAGACTGAACTGGAAGCCGCCATTCAGCGATTTGTCGATCTTTACGATTTTGCGCCGATAGCTTACGTCAGCTTCGACCGCGCCGGACGAATTGAGGAAGCCAATCTGGCAGCGACCGAGCTGCTGGGCGAACCGCGCGACCTGTTAATTGGCCGCCCGTTCGCGTTTTACGTGGGCGATTTGGATTCGTTCATGCGGCACTTGCTTTATTGCCGCACCTCGCAGCAGCAGGTGGAGACGGAATTACAATTGAAGCCGAGAAAAGACGCGCGGATTCTGGCGCTGCTTTGCAGCACGCCGATTACTTCGACGACAAGAAATGGCGCCGTGCTTTATCAGACCGCCATTCTGGACTTGAGCGAGCGCAAACGAGCAGAAGAAGCGTTGCGCAGATCGGAGGAGCACCTGCGTGCGATTATTAATCAAAGCAACGCCGGGATTGCCAGTTGCGATTTAAGCGGTCGTTTTTTATTCGCTAATCAGAAGTTCCGCGAAATGCTCGGTTACACAGACTCGGAGCTGGTAGTCAGGACCATCTTCACAATCACGCATCCCGACGATGTCGATATCACGAAAAGCCGCTTCGGGAGGATGGTGCAAAGAAGGCAGCCAGTCGAAATGGAGAAACGGTACATACGAAAGGACCGCTCTCTCATTTGGGTCAACGTGTGCGATACGCCGGTGCTCGACGCCGCAGGGAAACCGCTGTCGGCGGTCGCTGTGGCCATCGACGTCACCCAGCGCAAAAAGGCGGAAGCCGCGCTGCAAAAATCAAAAGAACGGCTGGAAAAGCTCGTCCAACAGCGGACCACAGCGTTACGCGTCGCCAACACTGAATTGAAAAATGAGATCGACTGTCGCAAGGGACTGGAAGAGGAAATCCTCGCTATCAGCGATCGCGAACAGCAGCGCCTCGGACAGGAACTGCACGATGGGCTTTGTCAGCACCTCACCGCAGTCGCGTTCATGGCGCGCTCGGTTGCGTTGCGATTGAAAAACCACCGCGTCATCGAAGTAAATGATATCGAAAAAATCGCCCAACTAGTGAACGACGCCGCCACCGATACGCGCAATCTTTCCCGCGCCTTGCATCGAAGGGATGTCGATGCGGTCGGACTAGTCAATGCATTGGAGGATTTGGTTGACCGGGAAATCTGGAAAACACCCTGTCGTCTGAAAATCAAGCCGGCCTTTCGCATCGATGATGATGCGGCGGCGTCACACCTTTATCGGATCGCCCGGGAAGCAGTGATCAACGCGAACAAGCACGCTCAGGCGCGGGAAATTGTGGTCAAACTGGAGCGGGCGCGAAAGGAGATAGTGTTGCGCGTAACCGATGACGGCGTCGGAATTCCGAGTGAGCCGAAATTGAAGCAAGGTCTGGGTTCCCACATCATGAGGTATCGGGCTGGAGTGATCGGCGGCCGGTTGGAAGTCGAATCTCCAAAACGAGGCGGCACGCGTGTTTCCTGTTACTTGCCGGATAAAGCACTCCAATCTCACAAGAGAGAAAACGCCGGGCCAGGATTGTTCTCTGCCAAGATCACAAAAGTATTAGCCGGCTTGATCTAAACTTCCTGCATCTGACGACCTATCGAGTGGCGAATTGTTAAAGGGGCGATTAGAGGAGAACCAAAATGACTCGCCACGAAGCAATCTCAGCGGTGAGCAAATCCGTTTGGCAAATTCCGAAAAAGGGCGCCGAGACAGACACGGCTTAAATGAAACACACGCGCTCGACCAACAACAACCCGCGGTGCGATCCACCGGAGGCGAAACGCATCGTGATCGTCGATGATCACCCGCTGTTTCGAAAAGGTCTCGAGCAATTAATCCATTCCGATAGTGCCTTCGCGGTCTGCGGTGAAGTCAATAATGCCTCGGAAGCGATGGACGTGATTCGCAAACTCAATCCTGATCTGGCGATTGTCGACCTTAGCTTGCCCGGTGCCAACGGCATCGAGCTGATCAAAAACATCCGCGCGGAATTTCCGAAGCTTCCCATTCTGGTACTCTCGATGCACGATGAATCGCTCTACGCATTGCGCGCGCTACGGGCCGGAGCGGAAGGCTATGTCATGAAACATGAAGCGATGGCCAATGTGATCCAGGCGATTCACGAAGTTTTTAACGGACGTCCCTATCTCAGCCCAGCCATGGCGGCGCAGGTGATCACCAAATTCGCGCATCGGGGATCTCAGAGCGAGGCCGACGCTGTCGAAAGACTTAGCGATCGCGAACTTGAAATTCTGGAACTGATCGGCAAGGGCAACGAAGTACGTCAGATCGCGAAGCTGTTGCATCTCAGCCCTAAAACCGTGGAAACGCATCGCGCCCACATCAAAGAGAAGTTAAATCTACAAAATGCGCGGCAAGTCACGCGTTTCGCTGTGCAATGGGTAGGGACGCGCAATGTTTAGCCTTCACGCTTCTTAGCACTTCACCGCTCATCAGTTTTCCTTTTGATGGACGAAGAAGCTGTCGCATAGTTTCTGCGATGGATTCGACGAACCGTGATGCGGTTGACGCACTGCTTCAGACTTACAGCGAGACTGGCGGCATTAATTATTTGGACGCTGCCGCCACTCTCCCATCGCGTCTCTCCATCGAGGCGGCTTGCGCGGAGCTAATGAGCTTGATGTTCCCCGGTTTCCGCAGTGAAGCGCTGGTGAGTTCTGGAGACCTGGCAGAGACCACCCGGACTCGTATCCGAAACTTGCACGCGCGGCTCAAAACCGAGATCTGCAGAAGCCTCGGCAAGATCCCACCCCACGAAGCGACCGAGGCAAAGGCCGAGGAATTTTTGGCATGTTTCATGTCGAGGCTTCCGCAAGTGCGCAAACTGCTGTGGACGGACATTGATGCGGCCTATGAGGGCGACCCGGCGGCGCAGAGCTATGAGGAAATAATTCTGGCTTATCCTGCGCTTGAAGCGATCGCGATCCAGCGCATGGCACATGAGCTTTACTTAAAGGGGCTGCCTTTGATTCCGCGCATCATGACCGAGTGGGCGCACAGCCGCACGGGAATCGATATTCATCCGGGCGCAAAGATTGGCTCACATTTTTTTATCGACCACGGCACAGGGGTAGTTATCGGCGAGACATGCGAGATTGGATCGCGGGTAAAATTGTTTCACGGTGTCACACTGGGCGCGCGTAGTTTCCAGAAAGACGAGCACGGCAAAATCAAGAAGGGCGGCAAGCGGCATCCGAAAGTGGAGGATGACGTCACGATTTATCCTAACTCGACCGTGCTAGGCGGCGAAACCGTCGTCGGGGCCCGCAGCACCATCGGCGGAAATGTTTTTCTTGTGCAAAGTGTGCCGCCGGATTCGCTGGTCTATTACGAGGAAAAACAATTGCGCATCGTCCCGAAGCGAAAGCAAAGGCCGGTCAGTACGCGCGATGAATTTCGAGAGTGAAAAATTGGGACGGCGTGTCGACGATTGCGAGCAAGGGCAGGCGAAAGAGTAAGAGTTGATGATTTATCTCGATTACAACGCGACGACACCGTTGTGCGAGGACGCGCGCGAGGAAATGCTGCCGTATCTCGATCGGCATTTCGGAAATCCATCGAGTGTGCATTCCGCGGGCCGCGAAGCGCGGGCGGCAATTGACGATGCGCGCGACAAACTGGCCGCGCTTCTGCGCGTCAAACCGCACGAGTTGATCTTCACCAGCGGTGGAACGGAGTCATGTAATCTGGCAGTTCTCGGCCTGGCACGATGTAGATCTTCAGGGGGCGCTCATGTTATCTCGAATAAGACGGAACATCATGCTGTCCTGAACGCGCTCGAACATTTGGAAAAGCGCGAAAATTTCGAAGTGACTTGGCTGAATGTTTCACGAGACGGAATTGTCGATCTCGATCAGCTCGCCGAATCAATCCGCCCGGAAACGCGGCTGGTTTCGATCATGACCGCGAATAACGAAACTGGCGTAATTCACCCGATTCGTGAAATTTCGGAGATCTGTCGCGACCGTGGCGTCCTGTTACACAGCGATATGGTGCAATCGTTCGGCAAGAGCGACATCGACCTTTCGTTGGTCGATTCTGCAAGTTTCGCCGCGCACAAGTTTTATGGACCAAAAGGCGCGGGATTCCTTTTCCTGCGGAGTGGTTTGTCGATTCAGCCAATCATGTTTGGCGGTGCGCACGAGAATGAGCGACGACCGGGGACGGAAAATGTCGCTGCAATCGCTGGCATGGCGGCGGCCGCGGAGTGGGCGCTACGCGATCGCGAGGACGAACAGAAGCGTGAAGCGCGATTGCGCGATGAATTGTGGAAGCGCATCGCAGGCAGTTTTCTCGCAGCGAAACAAAACGGTGATTCGATCCCTCGCCTGGCAAATACACTCAATGTGAGTTTCTCCGGTTTCGATTCAGAAACGATGCTAATGGCCCTCGATTTGCAAGATGTTTGCGCCTCAAGCGGCTCAGCCTGCATGGTTGGCTCAGTGGTGGCGTCTCATGTGTTGCTCGCGATGGGTTTGCCAATGGAGCGAGCCAGTTCGGCCGTACGCTTCTCGTTAGGCAAACAAACAACCGCACAAGAAATCGACGGCGCCGCGAAAGCAATCGGACGGATCATCGAGCGATTGATGAAAGCCAGCAGCGCGTATGCGGTTGCTTAGGCAACTCGAATTAGGGTTTCGGGACACAGACATCCTGTCCGTTGTAGCCGGGGTCGGTGACCCCGGCGCCGCAGTCAGCCCCGAAAGCTTTCAGGCCGTCTACAGCAAACACCAAGATGTCGATCTCGAAGAAAAAGCGAGAGAACTTCTGCGGACCAACGGCGCATGTCGAATCGCAATGGAAATTCGCGTCGAATGGAATGCGCGTCTGAAAACTTGCGCGGGCCGAGCCGATTATTCCTGCAAGCTAATCTCGTTAAATCCGCGACTTTGTGATCACGGGGCTACGGAGATCGATCGAACGTTGCGGCACGAAATTGCGCATCTTCTTGCGCATTTTCGAGCTGGCCACCGGCGGATTTTGCCGCATGGCATTGAGTGGCAACAGGCTTGTCGCGATCTAGGAGTCGCCGACGAAGAGCGCTGTCATAATCTTCCGTTTCCTGTCTGCGAACGCGTTCGGCGGTATCTCTACAAATGTCCAAACTGCCAGTGCGAGTTTCCTCGTGTGCGCCGAGCAAGGCGTGCGGTTGCGTGCCTAGAATGTTGCCGCGCGCATAACGGTGGAGAGTTCGATGCACGTTTTCGGTTGCGGCTCGTCTCTATCCGCTAATCTGTCATGTCGAGCGAAGTCTCCCGCTGCTGCGGGATTACTGTTTTATTAACATAGAGAGATTCCTCGACTTTGCCCGGAATAACAAAAAAAGAAACCCTACGCGAGGCTCACTCTTCTCCGTCTCCCTCGCCCTTGCGTGATTTCTCTCCACGCAATTTTGCCTGGATAAACATATCGATGTCGCCGTCCATGACATCCTGCACGTTGCTCGTTTCTGCGTCGGTGCGGTGATCTTTCACCATTTGATACGGCTGAAAAACATACGAGCGAATCTGATTGCCCCAGGCGATGTCGCCTTTCTCTGAGTATTGCCGGTCGATCTCGGCACGCTTCTTGTCCTGCTCGATTTCGTAGAGCTTCGCTTTTAACATTTTCATCGCTAGGTCACGGTTGCGCCCTTGGCTCCGCTCAGCTTGGCAGGCGACCACAATCCCGCTGGGCTTGTGCAAAATCCGCACGGCCGTTTCCACTTTGTTGACGTTTTGCCCGCCTTTGCCGCCGCTGCGAAACGTGTCGATCTCAATATCGGCGGGATTGATTCCAATCGGGGCAGTGTCGGCGATTTCCGGGACAACATCGACACTGGCGAATGAAGTGTGGCGCCGCTTGTTCGCATCGAACGGCGAGATACGCACGAGCCGATGCACGCCGCGCTCGGTTTGAAGATGACCGTAAGCGCATTCGCCGGTCACCAGCAATGTCGTCGATTTTATACCGACTTCTTCGCCCTGCTGAATGTCTACGGTCTGTGATTTGAAACCACTTCGCTCAATCCAGCGCTGGTACATCCGCAGCAGCATGTCAGCCCAATCGCACGACTCCGTGCCGCCCGCGCCAGAATGAATCGTTACAAACGCATTGGCGCGATCATTTTCACCTGAAAGAAACTGGCGCAGCTCAAATTCTTCCAGCTTGTGAATTAAGCGAGCGTGTTCGGTCGCCACTTCTTTCTCTGCGCTAGAACGCGCAGTGGCATCGCTTTCCTCGGCTGCCAGTTGCTGCAATGCGCTGAAGTCTTCGATTTCACGTTCCAGCTCTTGAAACGGACTGATAAGGGAGCGCAATCGCGAGACTTCCTCGACATCGGTCTGAGCACGCTCGCGATTCGACCAGAAATCAGGCGCGGCCATTCGCCTTTCGATTACTGCTAGATTTTTCTGGAGCTCTTCGACGTCAAAGAAACCTCCGCAATTCGCAGACGCGCGATTTCAAATCTTCAGGATCAGTCGATGGAAGCTCACTAGCCATTAGGCAAAGATAATCATGAGCGCCTACTTGTCATGTCGAGTGAAGTCGAGACATCTCTTTATTGCAGGGGGACAAGGCAAGAAAGAAAAACAATAGTAAGAGGTTCCTCCACTGCGGTCGGAATGACAAGCAGACACGTAGTGGACGCGTGTCACGACGAAGAATCGCTATTTGCGCACAGAAGAATCGACGGCTTTCGGTTTTGCAGCGCGCGCCGGCTCGAGACGAAAAACTGTTTCGCCTTCCTTCATGAGATCAAGACGATCGCGCGCAATCGTTTCCAGATAAGTCGCGTCAGTCTTGAGGAGATTGACCTCGCGAGTTTGACGCGCGAGCAAACTCTGTTGCTCGTTTACTTGTTTTTGCAGGTCGTCGATCTCCGCGCGACTCTGCTGCAATTTTTTATAGGGTGGAACGAATAAGCTCACGATCACCAGCCAGATCGCGAGAACAAGCAGAACCCGAAGAATTCGGTTAAGTCGCTGCCAAACTGTGGCTTCGCGAGCGCGGAAATCGGCGTAAGTGTGATCCACTTAGCGCATTGTAGCGCCGTACACGGCTTTGTCACCAAGTTCTTCTTCGATTCGCAATAGCTGATTATATTTCGCAATTCGATCGCTCCGGGAAAGCGATCCAGTTTTGATTTGACCAGCATTGGTCGCGACTGCGATGTCGGCGATAGTCGCGTCCTCTGTTTCGCCCGAGCGATGACTAATTATGGTCGCGTAATCGTTTTCTTTTGCCAGGCCAATTGTCGCCAGCGTTTCCGTGAGCGTCCCAATCTGATTCACTTTGATCAAAATCGAATTCGCCACGTGCTCGGCGATTCCCCTGCGGAGAAATTCTACGTTCGTGACAAAGACATCGTCACCTACCAGTTGAATCTTCTGGCCGAGCTCTTTCGTCAGCTTTTTCCAACCAACCCAATCATTTTCGGCACAGCCGTCTTCGATCGAAATGATCGGAAACCGAGAACAAAGATCAGCATAGTACCCAATCAGCTCATCGGCGGTTTTCCTTGAACCGTCCGACTTCTTAAAGACATAAGACTTGCTTTCGCTGTCATAAAATTCGGAAGCAGCCGGATCGAGCGCGATAAAAATCTGCTCGCCGAGCTTGTAGCCGGCCTTCTTAATGGCAATCGCAATCGATTCCAACGCATCCTCGGCAGAACCGAGTTGCGGTGCAAATCCACCTTCATCGCCGATCGCAGTCGAAAGATGTCGATCTTTTAAGACGGATTTGAGAGCGTGAAAAACTTCCGCGCCATAGCGCAATGCTTCCGAGAAGGTCGGGGCCCCGCGCGGCACGACCATGAATTCCTGAAAATCGATCGGCGCATCAGAATGCGCGCCACCGTTCAAGATGTTCATCATCGGCACCGGCAAAACTCTTGCCTCAGTTCCGCCGAGGTAACGAAAGAGTGAAAGATTTTCCGCCGCGGCCGCGGCATGTGCCACTGCCAACGAAACTCCAAGCAGCGCATTTGCGCCCAGATTCTTCTTGTTCGACGTGCCGTCAAGCTCGATCAACTTGTCGTCGATTTTCCGTTGGTCGCGCGCATCCCAGCCTTTGAGAACCGGCGCGACCTTATGGTTAACGTTGGCGGCTGCCTTCTTGACACCTTTGCCGCCGAACCGGCTTTTTTCGCCATCCCGCAATTCCCATGCTTCATGCTCGCCGGTGCTCGCTCCGCTTGGAATCGCCGCCCGTCCAAGCGCACCGCCTTCGACGCGCACATCGACTTCAATTGTCGGATTGCCACGTGAATCCAAAATTTCGCGTGCAATGATATAGCGGATTGAAGTCTTTGACATCGGACAACATCGCAGCCCGGAAGGATTGCGCGCCACAATCATGCGTTCGAGCAGGGGGTTCTTCAACTAGTCTTCGTCACCGACGAGAACCGGACAGCGCCTGAGTTTCTTTCTGGCGGTAGAGTTTCCCATTGGCAATTTAGCCGAGGCACGGATAATCTCACCGATGATTCGTTTGGCGAGGTTAGGTGCAATCGGCTTGATTGCGAGCGTTTTGGCGGTCATCGGCGCGGAGCCTGCACGTCTTCCGGCCGATCAACTGGCAAAAGCAGTCAGAAGCGATTCCATCAGCATCCCGACGCCTGGCGAACTTTTCGCAGCTGTTGAGAAACCGGGGAAGACAGACTGGTCCGGTCAATATCGCGGGCCGATACCCGTGACCTATCGCAACCGCGCGCAAATCGCCCTGAACCTGGGCGGCTTGATCGCCGATGGATTTGTTGCGGTCGAAGCCAAGGACAGCCAGCAAGTCAAAAACATTGGCTCAGATATCATCAAGCTTGCCAAAGCTCTCGGCGTAAGTCAGAACCTCCTCAGCCGCGGTAATAGCATCAACGAATTCGCCGAGAACAACGAATGGGACACGTTGCAGGAGGAACTGGAGGCGACACAGAACGAAGTGAAATCTTCAATGCAATCGCATAGCGACCAGGACCTGGTGATTCTGGTGAGTCTAGGTGGTTGGATTCGCGGCACGCAAGTCGTCAGCGGAGCGATCATGCACAACTATGACGAACGAAGTGCGAAAGTTCTGCGCCAGCCAGCGCTCGTCAAGTTCATGCAGTCGAAGATCAATGAAATCTCTCCCGAACTTCGGGGCGAGCCGCTGGTCAAAGGTGTGAGCGAACAACTCCCTGGGATTGAGAAGCTCGTTTCTTTCCCGGCGGACAAAGCACCGAGCCTTGATGAAGTGCGGAAGGTGAACGAAGCGGTCGGCAAGGTGATGGAGGAGATTGAGAACAAAGCTCTCGCGAAATGAAACGCTGCTTGCTGATCTTCCTGTCGCTCTTTGTAATAGCCGTCTGCATCCCTGCCCGTGCGGAGACAGACGCTGAAGTCCAGGCGCGCAAAGGCGCACTCGATCTTGCCGGAGCATTTTCCAACGACGGTTTCAAGATCCGAGATGGTCACTGGTGCGGGACGGTTAAGCCGCACGATCACGCCCTCATCGCGGTGAATCTCTATGCTGGAAATCAGTACTGGTTCTCCATTGGCGCCACCGAACCTGCGAAGAAAATTGCGGTGAGTGTTTATGATGAGACTGGGAAGCAAGTCACGACTGAAGACTACAATGCCGGGGAAAAAGCTGCAGCCGGCTTTGCGCCGGCGAACAGCGGCCAGTACTTCGTCTCGATCGACCTGGTTGAAGGTCAGGCCGGCAGTTTTTGTCTCGTCTATTCTTATAAGTGAGCTCTAGCCTGCGACGCTGGCTGCCGTACCAAAGGTGCGCGAAGTGGTGGCTGGAAAAGGTAAACTCGAGTGCTTTGCCGGACGTTTTTGGATGCGGAGCGCACTTTCGCGCGCCCGCTCCTTTGCTAGAATCGAACGAAGCATGATCTCGCTCCAGGTATTTTACGAGGGCAACGTTCAGGGGGTTGGTTTCCGCTGGTCGGTGCGACATATAGCCAAGGGCTTCGATGTCACCGGCTGGGTACGCAACCTGTTGGACGGTCGCGTGGAAGTTCAGGTTAACGGAGAGGAAGACGAAGTGCGCGCGTTCCTCGACGGTATCGCCCAAAGCGACCTCCGGGCGCTCATTCGCAAACGAATCGAAAATAAATTGGAGAACCCGGTCGCCACCCGGGGTTTTGAAATTCGCCATGAGTGATCCCGCAGTTGATGTTCGAGGGTTGACGAAAATTTTTCCTGTTCCCTTGCATCGGCAGTCGATTGTCGCAGTGCGCGATCTCGATCTTCGCGTTGAGCCGGGCGAAGTTTACGGCCTGCTTGGCCCGAATGGCTCGGGCAAGAGCACGACTCTTAAAATCATCCTCGGCCTCGTTTCCCCGACGCGTGGCCGTACGGAGATTTTCGGCCGTGACAGCCGTTTAGTTGAAAGCCGACAGGCGGTCGGTTTTCTCCCCGAGAATCCTTACTTTTACAAATTTCTCACCGGCGAAGAAACGCTGCGTTTCTTTGGGCGGCTTTGCGGACTTGCAGGCGTCCGATTAGAAAATCGCATAAACGAATTGCTCGACCTCGTCGGGCTGACGAAGGCGCGCAAACGGCGACTGGGCACATATTCGAAAGGGATGTTGCAGCGCATCGGCCTCGCACAAGCATTGATTCACGATCCCCGGTTGGTTGTGCTGGATGAACCGACTGCGGGCGTAGACCCAGCAGGCTCACGCGAGATTCGCGATTTGATTCTCGATCTGAGGCGACGTGGAATCACTGTGCTGCTTTCCTCGCACTTACTGGCGCAAGCGCAGGAAATCTGCGATCGCGTTGGCATTCTCGCCGACGGCATTCTCGTACGCGAAGGACATTTGCAAGAATTAATCGCGATTGAAAATCAGACCGAGTTTGTTATCGCCGACGCTTCCACGCAGCTCGTCGACCAAATCGAATCGTTCATCAACCGGTCGAACGCGAAATTGATCGCACGCCAAAAATCAACAACCACACTTGAGAGGTTGTTTCTCGACGCAACCACCAAACGTCCCGAGTCATGAGCAACGAAACCGCCGCCCTAGCGCGACATCGTGCTTTTTCTTTCTCGCGAGTTCTCGCGATCACAGTCAACACGCTGACAGAGCTGACGCGCCTGAAAGTTTTTTATGTCCTGCTCGTTTTCGCACTGCTTTTGATCGGCAGCTCCATGTTCATGGCGCAATTCACTTTTCAGCAGGAATTTCAAATTCTGAAAGATATTTCGCTTGGCGCGATGTCGATCTTCACTTCGCTGCTGGCAATCGTTGCCACCGCACGACTTATTCCCCAGGACATCGAGGACCGCACGGTTTACACCATTCTCGCCAAACCGGTCCCGCGTTTCGAATATCTGCTTGGGAAAATTGGCGGAGTGCTTTTCCTGCTTGCGATCAGCACATTCGTGATGGGCGCAGCGTTTCTGCTAGTCCTGTATGTGCGCGAACAAGCCATGCTGCACGCGACACTGCGGCACATGTCCGGCGCGCCGGGAGAGCAAGTCGATGATGCCGTGCGCGCGATCCGCTCCTCAGCCCTCAACATCGACATCTTCCCGGGAATTGTCATCATCTACGTGAAAGCATGTTTGCTCGCGGCGCTGACGCTCTTTGTGTCCACATTCGCGACGACAAACATTTTCACGATTGTTGTGATGGCTTTCATCTATTTCATCGGCCATTTGCAGGCGACTGCGCGCGAATATTGGCTGCAGGAACATAGCAGCGGCTGGATCACACGCGTCCTTCTCGCAGTCGTGGCATTGTTATTTCCAGATTTGCAGGCGTTCAATCTGGTGGATGACATTGTCGCTGGCACGGCCATTTCACTGACGCTTTTTTTCAAGACAGCCGTGCTCGGAATTTTCTATACGACGATCTACACACTGCTGGCGGCGTTTGTCTTTTACGGGAAAGAATTATGATCCGGAGCCTTCTGGTGCTGGCGGTCCTGATCGCGCTCGGGACTCTCAAATTGCCAGTCGAGCGCGACCTCGCCGCACTTCATCGGCAAGAACATTTGCGGGGCGTCGAGTTTAATCTCGATCTCCGCGAAAAACTCGGGCAACTCGGTTTCATTGCCGCGTTGAGCGGATTTCGAGCGATCGTCGCCGATGGGCTCTTCATCCAAGCGCATGTGGCATGGGAGCGCACAGAATGGGGTCGCGTGCTGTTGTTATTCCGGCACGTCACCACACTGCAACCGCGCGCTATCTTGTTTTGGGACATGGCCGCGTGGCACATGGCATGGAACGCAAGCGTGGCCGCGATGAACGATCAAACCCAGCCGCGCCTCGCCTTGCGGGTCAAAGCGGCGCGTGAATATTTTGCGCTCGGTAAAGATTTTCTTGAGCGCGGGATAAAAAACAATCCGGATCGTCCGCAGCTCTACGAAGCGCTCGCCCGTCTTTACAAAGAGAAATACAAAGATCACGAGCACGCTTCGGAGTTCTTCGCGAAGGCAGCAGCCTTGCCCGGGGCGCCGAGCTACGACAGGCGTTTCTCCGCTTATGAGCTTTCCTACTGCGAAGGGCGCGAGCGCGAAGCATATGATCGGCTGCGCCAACTCTATGACGAAGGCGAGAAGGAACGGCTGCCAACTTTGATCACACGACTGAAATTTCTCGAAGATAAACTTGGAATCCCGCAGGACCAGAGAATTCCGGATAAGAAGCGCTAAGCCGTTATGGCTAAATCGTTAAAGCATTTCCGTTGTAAGATTGTAACCTTCTTGGCGTTTTAACCATCATCATGCGCTTCGCAATCTTCAGTGATATCCACGCCAATTTGGAGGCGCTCGAAGCGGTGCTGGCGGACGCACACAAGCGCAAATGCACGCATTTTGTTTGTCTGGGGGATGTGGTCGGGTATAACGCGAATCCACATGAGTGCGTGGACCGCATTCGCAAATTGGATTGTCCGATCGTGAAAGGCAATCACGATGAGCAGGCATCGCTCCCGGAATCTTCGAGTGATTTCAACGAGCTGGCGGAGCGCGCCATTAAGTGGACACGCGACAATCTGACGGAGGAAGACAAGCAATGGTTACGCGAGTTGCCATTGCAGAGACAGGTGCACGATTTCACGATCGTGCACGCCACCCTCGATACGCCGGCGCAATGGGGCTACGTGTTTAATAATCTCGATGCGGCCGCGAGCCTCACCTATCAGCACACGACCGTTTGTTTTTTCGGCCACACCCATGTGCCCATGGTTTTTATTCGTGACGATGGCGTCCGACGGGAGAGTATCGAGCACATTCGCATCGAGCCGACCAAGAAATATTTCATCAATATGGGCAGTGCGGGACAACCACGCGATGGAAATTGGCGCGCGGCGTATTGCATTTACGATATGGAGAACAATCTCGTAGAACAGTTGCGAGTGAAATACGATCTGGCGGTCGCGCAAAAGAAGATTGTCAAAGCCGGTCTCCCACGGCTGCTCGCCGAGCGGCTTGCGATCGGGCGCTGAGAGCGAGTTAGGGACTAAATGATTACCGATTTAACGAGTTGAGTCTGCATGCCTCACCGCCTGCTCGAGAAGAATTTCGAAGCAGGTTTGGCGAAGGCAGAACCCTGACCCCTGAAGTCTGAACCCTAAATCGATATTAATCATTAAACCAGGTTCACTTGGCGACGTCGTCCACACGCTTCCTGGAGTCGCCTCGCTCAGGGAAGCGTATCCCGGCGCCGAAATTACATGGCTAATTAATCCCGAACTCGCCCCGCTGCTCCGTGGAAATCCTGATGTGAATCACGTCTATTTCTTTCGCAGCGGCGAATTCCAAGGCATCGGCGCACACCGAAAAGTTTGTTGCCGTGGCTGAAGAGAATTCGAGAAACTCGGCCCGACCTTGCGCTGGATTTCGAGGGATTGTTGCGCAGCGCACTGATCGCAAAAATCAGTGGGGCCAAAGAAATTTACGGGATGAGCGATGCGCAGCGAGGCTCACGCTTGTTTTACGCTCGTGTCGCCAAGATCAATCGTCATGGGCATGCCGTTAACCGTTATCTCAAGCTGGCGGAGTGCGCTGGCGCTACTGTTGGCGAGTTGCTTCGTTGCCCGCTCCCGACCGGAGATCCTCTCCCGCGTTTCGATGAATATCCCCCGTTCATCCTTCTTAATCCCATAGCACGTGTGGAGGGCGAATCGCTTTCGAACGCCGTGATCGCAGAATTTTGCTACGCGCTTGCGCCTACCCGTCTTGTGGTCGTCGGGCAATCACGGCGCAAGATCGATACTCCGGAAAACTGCGTTGACCTGACCAACCGAACTTCCCTGCTACAATTGATTCGGCTCATTCGCATCGCGCGATTCGTGGTGAGCGTGGACAGCGGCCCGATGCACATTGCCGCTGCCGTCAACGGTCGCTTATTATCAATCCACACCTGGACTGATCCGCGTCGGGTCGGTCCCTACAATCCCAACGCCTGGGTTTGGAAAAACGGTCAACTCTGCCGCGTCGACAGACTAGACACCACGAGGATGCGAAGACGCGCGGCCGTCGCTTTAGGCCCAAAGATGTCCCAGCCGTAGTCGAGCTGATTCGGCCACTCGTTCCGGTCGATCCGATGCTCACATAAACTAACTGCTTTCAAAACCAAGCTGGTCGCGTTTCTAACTCGGTTCACAGATGATGCCGCCAAGGAGAACCACCGAGGTCGACGGACAGCACTGGTCCCGAAAGCTTTCGGGCTGGATGTGGATGGCCCGCGTGAGGGGCCGAAGCCCCTTCGTGGTGGCGAAGGCTCGTGTCACCTGGCCCGAAGTTAATTCGGGGGGTGCGAAGCGTTCTTACGGTTCGCCGAACGCTGGGATACGAGCGCCTACAACCTCTTCGTCTCGATCGTCGGCACCGAACGATTTTGAAATTGAAGCCGTCGTTCAGCACGAGAACAACTTTGCGACCGAGTCGCTCGACCGCCAAAAAGTTTCGACTCTGCTCAACATGACAGGGGCTTGGCCCGGGAGTTGAACAGGCACTTGGCACAAGCGCCGCTACATTTTATAAGCGGGCGTGCTGAATTACATCTGGCTCGCGCTCGTTCTGCTGGCGGTCGCAATCGGCGGTTGGAATGACCGGTTCAAAGATGTGACCGAAGGCGCGGTCGATGGCGCAAAGACGGCCGTCACCATCGCGCTGGGTTTGATCGGAATCATGGCCTTGTGGCTGGGCGTGATGCGACTGGCGGAGCGCGCGGGGCTCGTGCAGCGGATCGCGCGCGGCCTGCGCCCCATCATGCGGCAACTTTTCCCGGATGTTCCGCCCGAACATCCCGCGATGGGCTCGATGGTAATGAACATGGCGGCCAACATGCTCGGACTGGGGAACGCCGCGACGCCCCTCGGTTTACGGGCGATGCGCGATCTGAAGACGCTCAACCCGCGAACGGACGTCGCGACAAACGCAATGTGCACATTTCTGGCGATCAACACAAGTTCTGTGCAATTAATTCCCGCGACCGCCATCGCAATTTTGGCCGCGTCGGGATCGACGCGACCGACGGTAATTGTCGGGACCGCGCTGCTCGCGACTTTGTGCGCGGCGACGGTCGCGATCGTTTCGGTCAAACTCCTGGAGAAATTGCCGATCTTTCGGATTTCGCGGTCCATCGAGAACGCGAACGTCCAGCAAAACTTCGAGAAAGCGGAAGTTAAAGAAGAGGCCGGGGTCAGCGAACCCGGCTACAGCGACAGCAGCGTGGTCCCGCAGGAGCCGGCGAGACGATTGTCGATCCTGGGTTTAATCGCGCTGATCGGGCTCACTCTTTTGCTCATCGTGCTTTTTGTCCGGATGGTGGCGCCAACTCTGTTTGGTGTTCCACTGGCGGCAGAAGCGACGACGCAGAATCTTTTTGTTCGCAGCGTGAATGCGCTGTCGATTCTGGCGATCCCGTTTCTCCTCAGTTTCTTTCCGCTCTACGCTGCGGGGCGCGGCGTGAAAGTCTATGACGAGTTTGTCGAAGGCGCTAAAGAAGGTTTCAGCGTGATTCTAAAGATAATTCCGTTTCTCGTAACGATGCTCGTAGCGATCGGCATGTTCAAAGGGGCGGGCGGAATTGATTTGTTGAGTCGCCTGCTTTCACCAATCTTGACGCCACTGCAATTTCCGACGGACCTCTTGCCGCTTGCCTTAATGCGACCGCTGAGCGGGAGCGCGACGCTCGCTCTGCTCACGGACGTTGTGCATCGTCTCGGGCCCGACAACATCGTCAGTCTGACTGCGGCAACCATTTATGGAAGCACGGAGACCACGTTTTATGTGGCGGCGGTTTACTTTGGAGCCGTGGGCATAAAACACACGCGACATGCAATCCCGGCGGGTTTGCTTGCAGATCTCACTGGCGTAATCGCTTCCGTGATAATCTGCCGGGCGGTGCTGTGAGACAAAAGGCTGTAACGCTAGAAAGTTACAAACGTTACAATGCATACAAAATGCGGGCAGGCAGTCAATGCGACATTTGTAACTCTTTTAACAATTCAGCGATCAGCGCCGCACAACGCTGAAATTTTTCCCTCGCCAGCCGATAACTTGATCTTTTATGGTGCGACTCTTCGCAAATGATTCAACGCGACTATCTCATCATTGGAAGCGGCATTGGCGGAGCCAGCGCCTGTGAAGGAATTCGCCGCTACGACAAGCGCGGTAGCGTTACGCTGATTGGCGCCGAGGTGTTCCCTCCTTACAAGCGCTGGATTCTCTCGAAGAGTTTTTTGCGCGAAAAGAATCCTCAACTCAAAAAATTGCAGGAGCCGGCTGAACGTTGGTTCCGGGCGCACAAGATCGAGACGCGATTCGGCACGGTCGTGACGCAGTTCAATATCGATCGGCGTCTGGCCGTGCTTGCTACTGGCGAGAGCATTGAATTTAACAAGGCGTGTCTGGCCATGGGAAGTCGTCCGGTGCGACCGCAGGTTGCCGGCGTCGGCCTCGGTAACGTGATCTACCTGCGAACTGTTCGTGACGCGCTCGCGTTAAAAGAGATGGCGAACGCGGAGAGAACCGTCATGGTCGTGGGCGGCGGGCTGCTCGCATGTGAGGCGGCAGCGAGCTTGCGAACGATAAAACTAAAGGTCGGCCTTATGCATCGCGATTCCTATTTGTTGAACCGTTATCTCGATGCTGAAACAGGCGCGTGGCTTACGGATTATTTTGCGAAACACGGAGTGACAATGTCGATGGGCGAAAGTCTCAACGGTTTTGAGGGCAAAACTGTTCTGCGCAATATCCAGACAAAAAGCGGCAACCGGTTCCCGGTGGGGCTCGCCGTTGTCGCCTGCGGCGCAGAACCGAATCTCGATCTGGTCCGCAACACGCCGCTGGCCGGACCGCACGGATCGCCGGTCACGGACTATCTCGAGACTGAGGAAAAGGGAATTTATGCGGTCGGGGACCTGGCATTTTATCCAGATCGGGTAATGGGCGGTGTCCGGCGTCAGACGCACTGGGAGAACGCCCATAAACAGGGCCTGATCGCCGGCGCAAACATGACCGGCAAGAAACGCATCCGCTACGAGCAGATCCCCTACTTCTGGACGGAGATGTTCGATTTGCGGATGGATTTCGTCGGCGACTTCAGCGTGTTGCCGACCCGTGTCGATCTTCGCGGCACGTACACGAAGAAAAAATTCGTCGCGCGCTATTATCAGGGAGAGAAGCTGCGCGGCATCCTGCTTTGTCAACAACCTCCCCGCGAGGTGAAATCGGCCAAGACCCAATTGCGTCACGCGCTCGGCAAATAATTTTCGCCGAGGTACAGAGAGCCATGCAACGAACCATCGGCAACGGAACAGCCGATAGATAAATTTATCTGACATGGATCTAACCAGTCAAAAGCTCGTGGTGAAGGAAAGTCGGCGCGCGCGACGGAAAGCCACGGTTAATTTCCTGATGGCTAGTTGTCAATCCATTCAAGCGCCGTTTGATCCCGATGTGCATGTTGCTCGTCTAAGCAACGATTCGATCGTTTCCACCCCGAAAGGTTTTGGGTCAATAGACATCCGATGGGATTTCGAGCGCGGAATTGCGCACGTGCGCGAGCTTCCAATCCCAGGGCTTGCCGGAGAGGCGATGCCACTCGAGTTCGAACGGCGTGGGCAGTGAATTGACACGTTCGTCGAGCAAATCCATCGCATCATCGTCGGCGCTGTAGAGCACAATTTTGCTGGTCCATACCGCGCGACGCGTTTCGACCTGCACACTTGGATTGGATGCGACGACCCTGGGACCGCGGACGTATCGGAAGCCTTCACGCATGCGCTCCACAACCTGCGCTCGATCGTCGCCCCACTGATCGTGATAATCGCTCCCGATAAAATTGGCGACTGTCGGCCAGTCTTTATGTTCAATTGCGTGGAAAAAGTTCTCAGTGTGACGCCTGACCTGCCGCTCAGGCCGCCAGAGCCAGATCAGATATAGCCCGATGCAAAGCGCGAGGGTCAGACCGACGTAAAATCCCCCACGAAACGAG
>Ga0209690_1000616_pt1 | contig 19174 bp, 24 predicted proteins | sample GraSoiAngelo_150_FD_186164 | JGI IMG/M metagenome (GOLD analysis project Ga0209690, IMG submission 186164) | Grasslands soil microbial communities from the Angelo Coastal Reserve, California, USA - 14_1009_09_40cm (SPAdes) (version 2) | ecosystem: Environmental > Terrestrial > Soil > Grasslands ...
AGCAGCAGCGGCGAATGCAACGCCTGCAGAGAAGACCGCTCCATCATCCGGCCTGCAAATCGCAGGCGCGCCGTGGCCAATCCAAACCATTGGGGAGCCTCCGATGTATTCCGCGGCATGGCACCATGTGCATCTTTACTCGCCGCGCAGCATCAACCTCGATTCGAACATGCCGTCGTATCGGTTCCTTTACCAAAAGCGCCGCATCAGTGACGCACGTTCGGCGGACGCTCTACAGCTCACCGGTTCCGATGCGCCACCCGAAGGCTGGGAGGTGATTCCCACTTATGATGCGAAATGTCTCGTCGCTTACTTGATGTCGCTCAATCAATCGCATCCGTTGAACGAAGTCAGATCTGCTGGAGGCACACCGTCGGCCACGGGGTCAACGGCCGGATCACCCAGTCCGGCAGCTGCCGGATCCCCCCGCGCCAGCAAAATGAAAACGCAATGAACGACGAACCCAAACCGCCGTTGCGCATAGGGCAGGGAATGGATTACGGCGAACAGTCCGACGTCCAACAGGTGCACGCCGCTGTTCAACGCGAAAAACGCGAACCGCGCGTCGGCGCCGAACCGCTCTCGATTTGGCTGATCGCGATTTACGGGCTGGCGGTATTCTTTGGCGGCGCGTATCTCGGTCGTTACTCCGGGAATTTCAGTAGTGGCGGGCTCGATCCGATGGGTGCACCGCCTACGGCAAAGAAAGCAGCCGCAGGTGCTGCTGGCGGCGAGCAAGCTGCGGAATTATCGCCGCGCGATCGCGGCAAAAAGATTTTTGCCGCGAATTGTCAGACGTGTCATCAGGCCAACGGCCTGGGCGTGCCCGGCCAATATCCACCGCTGGCTGGTTCGGAATTTACAACTGGTGGCTCTCAACGTCCGGCAATGATTGTCCTCAAAGGTTTGCAGGGCCCCGTCAAAGTTAAAGGCCAACAGTTTGGCTCGGCGGTGATGCAACCGTGGGACAAAACATTAACCGACCAAAAAATTGCTGACGTTCTCACGTACGAACGCAGCGAGTGGGGGAACAACGCCAGCCCCGTCACAGCTGAACAAATTTCGGCGTTGCGCAAAGAGCTGGCCAATCATCCCGAATCATTCACCGAGCACGATATTCTCGCCGTCCCTGACCAAGATCTTCCCGGGGGCGCACCCGCAGGCGGCGCGCCGCCAAAAGCGGGCGAAGCGGCAAAGCCCGGCGAGCCTCCAAAACCGCAGGGTTAACGCACGCGGTATGAGACACAGACCGCCAACGGTTAAGCTGCCACTCTCTCCCGATGAGATTGACGGACGGACTGTGACGTTCAGGCCGGTTAGAGACGGAATAGATTCGGAAGTATCAGGTGTGCTCCAAGTGATCGAAGACGCTGACGGATTTAACGTCAACGCTTCGTACATCGTTGGTCAGGATCCACCGCAATCTCATGTTTATTGGTTCGATCAATCTGATATTGATGCGATCGCCAGGTCGCTAATCAAGGAAAAACGACGCATCCTGATTGTTGACGACGACCCGGACAGCACACACCTGGTGAAAATCCTTCTCGAAAAGACCGGCAACTATGTCGTGCTCGAAGAGAACGACGCCGATGGGGCTCATCAAAGCGCGCGGAATTTTAGACCGGACGCGATCTTGATGGACATCATGATGCCGAAGACAGATGGCGGCGAAGTAGCGGCACAAATTGAAGCCGATCCAGAATTGCGAAGCACGCCGATTATCTTTCTCACTGCGTTAGTCACAGAACCTGAGACAAAGGCTGGTCTCCGCATCGAAGGCCATCGATCGCTGGCCAAGCCCATCAATATTCCTCAGTTGATTGACCAAATTGAAGAGAGCCTGCGCCGCGCGACCTGAGCAACGTTGTAGCCCCTGTCGGTGACTGCGGCCTGCATTTGTGGTCGCTATTCGTAAGCCGCTACTTGGGATCGCCAATACGCTTTAGTAGCGGTCTATGACCGCCGATGTTTTCTCATTTTTCACTCGCGCAACTTTGCCTGCGGCGGAACATTAAATCTGGTATGAAAAAATACGCCAAAATTCTCTTTTCGATTTTCGCGGCGATGATTTGCGCGACTGCGCTGGCGGCAGATCAGCCTGCGTGCAAGAAGACCGGCAAAAATTGCCCGATGAATAACGGTAAGGCATGCAATTGCGGCAAGAGCTGCGATTGCTAGCGCCAAACGCGAGGAGCCGTAAGTTTCTGCCTGGCACGTTCTACTCCCAACAGGACGCAGGCGTGGCGGCGGTCTGTGACGCCGAGGTCGTGCTGTAGCCGCGGCCCTGTGGGCTGCGATATTCTGTTGTGGCGGCACGCGAGCGGCCTGCGATTTTGCTGTAGCGGCGGTATCTGAACCGGCGATTTCCTGCCGAGCTTTCTAGGACTTAGAAGGCGAAGCTTTCGCCTCGCTGGCGCGAGCTTCTTTGCGTGGCAGCTGACGGAGCGAAGCTGGCGATGGGATATCATTCCATTCCATCAGCATCCTTTCCGTCTTCGGACCGTTATCACGCAGCCAGGCACTCATTTGGTCGCCGACTTTCTCACCGTAAATGCGCTGTGAATAAACGATTGAGCATCCGACATCGGCCACCATTTTGAAGCGAGCAAGCGCCACCTCGATAAAGTTTGGCCGTCCAAACACCACCGCGATGAAATGCTCCGCAGGCTGATCCCGTGTTCGCGGAACGGAATTGGTCCGGAGCACCCTGCCTTTGTGACTTTTGTAATTTTCCAGGACCGCGTTCGCCTTTGTTGCCAGCGCGTCACCATCATGAGCGTTCGGATAAACATTTATCGTGATCATGTCCGACCACTTGTCGAGGTCCTCTTGACCGTCAGGCGTAAATTCAAGCTGATCATTCATCGACCAGCGGTGCAAATAACCGACGCCTCCAAAAACAAATGCCGGCTTCGCTGCTGTAGCGGCGGCGTGCGTCTCTTGCGCATCGAGTGGGATGCACGCGGCAGCTGGTAGGGCAATAAGCTGAAGGATGTGAATTCTCATAGTTGGAAAACGCGATTGTCCATCTCGTCGACCGTCTCGCGGCGCGCCTTAGTACGAAGCGAAACGGGAAAAAGTTTAGGCGCTGCGGTTCATGCGTAGAAGTCTTTGCCCGAGTTCTTTCGGGAACGCAGTTCGGCGAGCATATCCTTGTCGCTCTCGTCTGCTGCCCATTTTGGACGGAGCTGAAAATGCGGTTCGTCTTGGATGGACTTCCAGTTGCCGCCCCATTCCAGGCCGAGCTCGATGCCCAATGCACCTACTGCTTTGTATTTCGGTGAATCGTCCAGGTATTTTGTACCTTCGAAGACCCCAACATCGAAAGCGATGCCAAAGTTGTGGTTGGAAAAACCGGCGCGAGCGTTCGTTACAATCTTGCCGGGCTTGCTACGCCCTTGCTCGTAAAGATCGTTCTGCTCCTCGTAGGCGCGGAGACCGCTAATAACCTTGATGGTGATTCCTGATTTGGCCGCCTTAAGGACCAGCGCGCGGGCGTAGGGTTGGACCTGGGGCAGAAGCGTCGCGATGGTCTTCTCACTCCGTTCGTCAACTGTTTGGATGACAGCGGCCGTTGCTTTGGCGGTAGCTTTCCTGGGCACGATACGGTTGTAGATTGCTTCCCATGTTTCCGGGCCGGCTTTGCCGTCCGCCTCAACGCCGAGCCGTTCTTGAACGGCCCGTATGATTTCATCGATGTTCATGTGATCATGGATCTGTTTGGTTGGGTTTTGGGAAAAACGTGAGCGACGCCTGACAAAGTTTATGTGGAATCTTTCGGCCTAATCTCATTACAGATCCAAAAACTGGCCATCAAACTCGCCATTGCAACCGTTTTGCCGAACGTGTTCGCCCGGTTCCATCGCCGCAAAACCTTGCTGCCCGTCGATTCGATTGCGCTTACACTACTGAAGACGACGGGAAATGGCCAGGAAGTCGCCTTCGCCAGGTGGCACGATGAAGGATGAGAGCAATCAGCCAAAAGATGAATGCGAATACCCCGCCGGGGATAGTAACAAGCATGAACCAACCCATCACGCCGAGATCGTAAAGAAGCTCGTTCCAATCAATCCGCTGGCGATGTATTGAAAAACTCTCCACGGCGTGACCCCCCCGCAATTGGCTAAAGACGAGATTCTCTGTTATGTCCAGCGTGCCGGCAACCAAGCCGATCCAGAGAATCGTTCTGAGGATCACCCAACTATTGCGATTCACTGTCGGGAATGCGTTTTCTTGAATCCGTTGGCGTACCCTTTTTCGAAAGCCAGGTCCCAACCCTGTTGTTCGCCGGAGCCCTGCCACTTGACATACTTCTGAGCCATCATGTTCAACTCGGCGTCACTCGGCAACTTTGCGTCCTGCGGCGCCTCTTCTCCCGCCTTTTCTCCGATGGCATAAGCCGCCCGCTCCTCCGCTGTCCTACCATGAGCAGCGCGATGAGTACAAAAGACCGTCACGCCGCACACGACAAACGCCGCTACTCCCATCATCACAAAAAAGCGTACCGGCTTGAATTCTCTAGCCATGGCTTGGGGGCTAGAGACAACCATGTGCAAAACCTGCTGGCAAGCAGTCGCTACAGCAGATGACGGCTCTATTACGTTGCCAAAAATGCGTACCTCCGTTGACGATCTCAACGGCAAAGTCAACGGAGCGAGTAAGATGAGCGATACAATCCATTTCCACTAATTTCCGAAAAATCGTGCCGAGATTCGGGTAAAGCGTGCGATAGTCCTTGATGAGAACAATCAGGCGGGCGTTTCAGCGCCCGCTATTTCGACTTTGGAGGCCAGAGACGCCGGCGGCTCGTAAAAGACGACGCAAGCGATTTTATGGGCATTTCGACACCTTGGCAAAAACGGTGACTTCCGGCTCCGCGCGCTGATCATCTAGTATGAATACTCGAAAATACTTTATCGCAGCGATAGCATTGCCGTTCGCCGTTTTCTCGAAACGAGAGCGCACGCTGTAGCGACAAGCGTGCCGGTCACTGAAGCCAAGCGAAGTCGGGTCAGCTGCAATCGTTTAAGCGGTCGCCTCAAGAATCCGTACACGGAACGCGCCGAGATTGCTCTCGGCGCGAAGCGTTAATCTGACTGCGAGTCCGCGATCAGGTCTGCGTATTACCTTTCTCGCCTTTCTTGCACTGGGCTTTGAACTTCGCGTACTGCTCCGGGGTCAGGACTGCTTTTGCCTGTTCCAAGTATTTGGCCTCGCTCGCTTCAGAGCAACCGGCCTTCTGATGCTCTGCCATAGCTGCGTCCATCTTTGTCTTCTGCTCAGGTGTCAGGTTAAGACTCGCCAATGAAACCTGACACGCCGCCTTCGCTTGGCTTCCGACTTGCTTTGTGCAGTTGCCATGTTCGCCTGCGAACATCGTGCCTGCCGCAAAGAGTCCCGCTGTTATTAACGCAATGAGTTTGGTCATATTGGGAACCTAGACATTCCCGCAGAGAACGTCGTTCAAAATCCTTCGCGATGATAGCGACGTATGAAAACTGTAGCGGCCGCTGTGTCAGCGGTGTTTGTAGCCGCTGTCGCTGACTGTGGTTTGGCGTGTCGTATCGGTGGAGTCCCTGGCTAAGAACCGCTTCATCCGTCATCGTTCCCGCACAAACTTCTCGATCTCACTCACCACTCGATCGAGCTCGTCGATGAGATCCGGATGATCGCCATGCTGGCGAAACGTGGTCACGAGCGCGCGATAATACCAAAGTGTGCCGTCTTTCTTGCCCGCAAACCGCTCGAACACTTCCAGGCCGGTTCTTCGAAGCTCGGCCAGGATCGCGCGCGTGTTATGCAACTTATCGGAAGCTGATACCAGCCGTATCGAACAATCGGAGTTCTTGAGATGCGCCATGTAAGCTCGTTTCCGTTCCAACCACGGCGGCTTTGGCGTCTCATAAGTGTCAGTGCAACCATCAACGATCCTGGCCACATTATCACCGAAACGTTTTCGCACGTCGCGCAGCCGTTCGGCGCCACCGCAATCTTCCACGGTATCATGGAGAAGAGCACCGATCGCTTCGGTCTCGTTGGCTCCGTACTCAAGCGCGATTGCAGTTACGCCAAGAATATGTGCGACATACGGAATCCCGGTTTTCTTTCGGCTCTGATTGCAATGCGCCCGCGTCGCATAGACCAAGGCCTCCTCAAACTGCCGGGAAAGCTTCATATGAATCGGACTCTAACCGAAAGCTGTTTCCGGCAAACCGCGAACGAGAACCGCGATTGCTCTCATACTGTCGACGGTTCGCTGTAGCGGCGGTTTCCGGCCGCCAATGTTCCACTGCAGGTCGCCTGCGATTTAGCTAGGCTGGTGAAATCTTGACCGTCGTCTGGCGTTGTCTTTGCCTGGGTGAGGCGGGTTGCTGCGGCTGTCGGGCTACAGGCGGAGCAGAATCCTGGACATTCTTCATCTCGAACGTCCTGAACAACGGGGCCAGATCGATTACAGCATTCGCGGCCGATCTTAATGTGTTTCCGAGATTTGCGGCGACCGAGGCGACTTCCACGCGGATTCCGCGTCGCCTCAGCTTGATGGCGAGATAAGCGAAATCGGCGTCGCCGGTTACGAGAATAACAACATCAGGCCGCATCTCGACGGAAAGCTCGAGCGCGTCGATTGCCATCATCACGGCAACGTTAGCCTTGTAACGGCCCTCTTCGGCGGGCGACCCGTCTTTGGTTACAACCATGAATCCGTTAGAGCGCAGCCAATGCATGAACTTGTTCTTCTTATCGCGCTCTTCCTGCCAGATCGGGATAGCAGGTGGAAGTCCGGCATAGACCACCATTTCGATTAACTCACGTCCCGTGTTCGGCCCGGCCAGAAAGTCACGGAGCTTCAGCCAATCCAGACCGCGCCCTGCCGTTCGCACCGAACTGCCAATGTTCGATTCATCGACAAGAACCAACAACCTGGGCCGCGAGGAGCTTTCGTGAGTTTTCTTTCGCATAATTGCACCTGCTTCCTTCTGATTGCTTCAAGTCTCAGCTCTCAACTAAAGACTCTCAATTTGTTGAGTTGTTACCGCGATCGAAAACCGAAGTGTCAATAGTGAGTTCTGACCTTGTTGACCGTGGCATCGGCTGCGCGGCTCTCCGACGCACTACGTCGCTCCAACGTTAGCTCAGAGCATCTATTGTAGAAAGATCTACATGTTCTTAAAGTCAGAGGTCACCGCATGCGACTACACACGAAGCGATAAACGCGGCCAGGGCGACGCAGGTTCTGATAAATTTGATTTGGGTTTCCGCGATTAGCGTTATCGGGTGCAACGTAGACATTCCCGCGGGGCTTGTCGTTGGTAATCTGACGCAGCGTTATTTCGCCGTTTTCTTTTTTTTCTTCGCGGCGGCGAGGCGTTCAGCCTTTTTGCGACGTACTGCGCGTTTCTTAACATTATCTCTACCGTAGTTGTGTCCCATAGGCGTCAATACTCGCCCGCTTGTCACGCCGTAGCAACGCGAAGAAGGACCCTCCGCCGGTTCCCAAGCTGTTTCGCTACCTCCCGGCAAAAACATCCTGACCTAAAAAATCGCCCGGTGTTCCGCAGGCGATTTATTCCGCGGCCGCGCCGAAGAAAATCCGGCTCACTTTCCCCTTCTCGAAATTGAAAATAATCCCGCCATAAATCGAGCCCACCACATAGGTCCCTGGCTCGGCTGGGGCGTTGCGATCCACAAACATACCGTAAGCCTTGCGAACCGCGTTCTCCGCGCTCCCGATCTTTATTCCCTTTCGGGTCGCGAGCGTGCAAGGGGCGGAAGCGGTGATGCTAACAATCCTCTTTGGCTCCGTCTTCTTCTCTCCGCTCATTGAGAGATCGATCCCTTTCTCCGGATAATGCCATTCCTGCACGTAGTTGCCATCCGCCGCTTGGAAGACCAACTTGCCCCGCTTCGCGGGCTGGTCCAGGAGCCTGAGCACATCCTTCTCTGGCAAGTTAATGCGCAATCCGCCGAGACTTTCCTTGTGCAACATCGCATCCGTTCCCTCTTCTTCAAGACTAACCACCGGCGCGACGAACAGACTGAAGGTGAGCGCGGCACAAAGGATGGCGGGTATCTTCACGTTCACTTGCAGCGATTGGTTAGGCGTTGCGTCCTTCGGTTGCAAACGCGATCTTTGAGTCTCTTTAGCAACTTGCCCAGACGAGCCGTAGTCTGATGGCGGTCCAGCTGGCTTGCGGCGACATCGAGGACAAAGCTCTCCCATTCGTTCAAAGGCGATTTCGTGCTCGGCAGTAAATCGTTGCTCTCAGGCTAAGCACTTGAAAAGAGCGGAATTCTTTTTGATCAATCGCTTTGCCGCACTCGCCGCCACATTGGTTGCGACGGTCCGCCTGCCCTTTGATTTCTGTGTTCTGATCTTTGTGTTGTGACTTCTCACGCTTGCGCCTTGAAGATTTAGCTCGGCACGATTTTCAACTCTCAACTCTCAACTAGAGGCCCTCAACTAATTGAATTGTTACCGGGCTACCGCGATTCGGAAGCAATCGTGTCGATGGTAAGGTACGACCGTACAGCGGTTTCTCGCTCAATGTGCTTAACCTTGGCGCGTGCAGCATCCAGGTAGGGCAAGAGAAGCGCGAGGATCAAGCGTAGCGCGTTTAAGTACCATGGCGTGCTTAAGAGCTGACAAAAAAGCGATGTAATTGCGGACGGTCAGTGGCCCTAGGAATTACTTCCGCTCCTGCCCTCGCTAAGGCTACGTGCAGCCCCCTCTGGTGCCGTCTATTCATGAGTAAGCGTAACGCTTAAAAATAGTCTGAAAGAAATTCAGCGCTGCCCCGAACACTCTCCATGAGAAAGCCACTTGTGAGAACTGGCAAAGCACAATTGAGAATTTTGCTGATCATGACGGCTCCCTTCGTACCGCTTAATTCCAGCCAGGCGGACACTCTTACCGCAGAAGAGCAAACCCTCGTTAACAAAGGGGCAGTCATGCAAATGTACAAGCCCGACGAGCACAGTCGGCATTTCATTGCTCATATTGACTCCGCAACCGACCCGCGAACCGGAAAAACCCGAAAGATTCCTAACGATTCGCAGGCCGTCGTGTGTTTCGTTTTTGGGATTGAAGACGCAGAGCCCGCGCGAAAAGAAGGGCGCAGTATGGCAGAGTGTCACTATAGTCCATCACAAGCCCACGAATTCCTCTTTGCACAAGGGTGGGACAGGTATCATGACCGATTCTTTACTAGATGTTATGTTCAGGAGGGTGAGGGTGCGTACGACAAAGCAGTAAAAGCTCAGCAGACGCACGTCGATCAGTCGTCGAGTAGTTGATCGCGAATCGCCTTTCTCACGCATCTAAATACTTCATTGCGGCGGCTGGCGAACCCTTTTCTCTTCACTTTGTCTGGCCAAGTATCCCATGTGTTTGGGCCCATTCCCAAAGCGGCGCGAACTCCGCAGGCGCTCCCCGGCCCGTCGTGAAGTGTTCCCGATGCCGAGTTAGCATTTTAGCGAGCGTCATTCCATCGGCGGCGACGCGGTTCGGATCCGCGCCGCGTTCGAGCAGATGCAGCGCATCCGCATACGCGTCGCTATGATCAGGTCCCATTCGCGTGCGATATAGCAGTAAGGTATAGCCGGCGAATTCCGATTCGCTTTGGGGCATCGTAGAATTGATGTCGGCACCGCGATCCAACAGCAGATCGAGCCGCGCACGCTGATCGTTTGGGTAATAACCCAGGTACCAGTTCATGAGAATGATCGGCCGACCAAACTCATCGTGAGCATTCGGATCTCCGCCGGCGTCGAGCATGGTCTGCAGAAGGCGAGCAGACCCGTGCACAGCATTGCCCATTGCGAATGAATCCCGATGGCCGTTGGTATAATTCGGGTCGGCGCCGAGCGACAACAACGTTTTCACCGCTTCGACTAATTGCTGACGCTGCCATGTTTCCCTGACGGCCCAACAGAGCAGTGTCGTGCCGTCCCGCCCTGACGCCTGCAAATCTGGCACGGCCTTCGCGGCTGCGCGGATCGCGTCCTGATCGTTCGCGGAAATTGCCTGTGCGACGGCCAGGAGCGCCGGCTGATTGCCAAAGTCATATCTCCCGGAGCGAATCTCCTCGTCGATCTGGCGGCGGTGCACCTCACCTTTTTCCATGTCAATCCAAAACGCCGCGAACAATGCAAGCGGAAGCCCAGCACAAAGAATCAAAGGCGCGACGATCAACAAGCCTCGCCATTTGTTAGCCAAGAAGGTCGCGCCGGCGGCCATCGCGCCGATCATCAGGAACATCAGGCCGAACACGATGTAGGCATGGCGCAACGAATCCGCTTCGCGGGCGCTACCCAGCACGCCTGCCATGGCGAGGACGCCCACAACCGCGTAAGCGGCGGCGGCGAGCCACAGAACAATTTGGAAGATCTTCCAGATCACGGTTGCCGTTTTATCAACCCGTGACGATTTGCGCAAGGAAGCCGCCTACCCGGCACGCCGTAACTTCTAGCGAAGGTCGGCTCGGCAAAGGCGGCCGTTCCCGCTCCTGGTCGCTGACTTCTGATTAAGCGCTTCGCTTTAACAATTTGCGCAAACGAGCGGTCGTCTGGTCGCGGTCCAGTCGGCTCGCTGCGACATCCAGCATCAACTTCTCCCATCGCTCGCTATCGGGCGCTGGTTCGATTCCGTTCAATCGCAGGAACACGATTGCCGCCATCATGGCGGTGCGTTTGTTTCCATCGAGAAATGGATGGTTACGGCAAATGTAAAAGAGATATGCCGCTGCTACATCGATGAGATCGGTAAAGGGGGACTTTCCGCCGAAGCTCGATTGCGGAGCCAGCACGGCAGAGACCAGCAGGTTCTCATCGCGGATACCCTTTAGCCCGCCGAATCTTTTTAATGCTTCGTCGTTAATCTCGCAGACGACGTCGATGGTGAGATGAAAGCAATCATCTGATGTCGCGCTCACGCGAGCTTGCGCAACGTTTTACGGTAATCCCTCACCGTTTTCTTAATCACCGATTTGACTTCCTTTGGCGAGGGTCCTTTCCGAATTGGCATCACCACAATCGCGCCGCTTTCCTGGATAACCGTTACGTTGACCTGATCGCCGACCTTCACTCGCGCCAGGTCCATCAGCGCCGCGTCAAAAATGATGCCTTGCGAATTTCCGATCTTCGAAATCGTTTTCGTCATGACGTAATACTATGTTTTACCTGCAGCGTTTGCAACGGATTTTGAAAGTCGCTCGCTGCCCGCACTCGCTCGCTGCTCCCCTCGGCAGGTTTACCTTCGCTCATCCAGTTCGCTCCATTCTGAGATCCGGCATCCGACTTCTAACTCCTGCCCGGCTCCCGCGATCGAAAGCAGAAATGTCAAAAGCGAAGATCAGACTCCTATTCCGTCTTGACGGGCGCAGCCAATCTCCGATTCAATAACGTTGGTTGCGATCTGATGTACGGGGGCCGAATCACCAGCGAGGAAAGATCGGCCATCAGCACGTACGTCGGTGTCGGCATCGCGATCGTTCTCATCGCCGGCGGGCTCTACGTCTTCTTTCTGGCGCAGAAAGAAAAAAAGGAGACCACAGGTTTTGATCCAAACCGGCCTGTCCCGAGCGACGCCGTTTTGAAACGCCGATTAAAGGCCGAGGAATATTTCGTGGTGCGGGAAGGCGGCACCCAAACGCCTTTCCAAAATGAATTCTGGAACTACGACCGCACAGGCATCTACGTCGACGTCATTACCGGCGAACCACTCTTCACGTCGCTGGACAAATTCGACGGCCAGATCGGCATGCCTACGTTTAGCAAACCGATCTCGAAAGATCTCCTCGTCGAGAAGCTGGACACTTCCAACGATATGAAGCGCACCGAGATTCGCGCCAAACGAAGTAACGCCCATCTTGGCCATCTCTTTGCCGACCCGAAATCGCCTACCGGACAAAGTTACGCCGTTAACTCGGCCGCCTTGCATTTCATTCCGAAAGAAGAAATGAAAAGTAGAGGTTACGAAGCATACCTGCCGCTTTTGGAGAAAAAACCTGCCACGCCGTAGTTCACATGAAGGCGGGTAGCGTCCGAACTGGATCAAAATTTAATGGCGCTCTGCTGTCAAACGTAGCGCCACTCATGTCAATTCACTGTAGTGGCAGGCGTGTCGCCTGCGATCTGACTGTAGCCGTTGTCGCTGACTGCGGCCCTCTGTTTAAATGCTCTCTCCGCCACGGCCCGCATGCCGCGCGCATCGAAGTCATCCGCCTGACAATCTTTGACGGGCCGCTGACCCTTGTGTGAAACGGAGCGATACGGCCTAACGAGAACGCAATGTTAAATGTTCTGCTCGCGAAGAATTTCGGGGTTTAGAGACGGCCAGCGCTGCCTTTCCTAATCACTCGCCATGATGAATAGCGGCTGCATTTCGAAATCGGTGTAGAGTGGACGCAGGCGCTCCTTGTTATAGTACCTCTCCACGTTGACCGTTTTCTTGGTGCTGGTCACCGCTTCAATCGGCATGTTGTCATAGCGCCCATTCTTTAAGACGACGAGCCGGCCGTGGTGGCCATGCAGGATGAGATCGAGGGCGAGGTTGCCGTAGGCCATGGGCACAATCGAATCAATTGCGTCGGGATCGCCCCCACGCACCATGTAGCCGAGACGCTGGTTGATGACATTGATCGGCTTGCCCTTGTTGTATTTGGCGCCACGGTCTTTGAGTTCTGCCGAGACCAGGTCGCCGATGCCGCCGAGCTTCACATGCCCGAACGCGTCGGTCGTCTTGTCGGAGAACACCATTTCGCCGCCTTCGAACATTGCTCCTTCTGAAACGATAACCACTGAATATTTGCTCGGGTGCCGGGCACGGTCATAGCACAACAATTCGGTCAGATGCTCGATGTCGAATTTGCATTCGGGGATGACGCACCGATTCGCCGCACCCGCCATCGTCGGCAACATCGCGGTGAACCCCGCGTAGCGTCCGAACACTTCCATGACCAGAACTCGTTCGTGAGATCCGGCCGACGTGCGGAGGCGATTTGACAATTCAATCGTGCGGCTGACGCAGGTGCTAAAGCCGATGCAATAATCAGTGCCCGGCACGTCGTTGTCCATCGTCTTGGGTATTGCGACGACCTTGACGCCTTCCTTATACAAGCGGGTGGCAAAAGAAAGCGTGTCGTCGCCGCCGATCGGAATCAGATAGTCAATGCCCAGCCAATCCAGGTTTTTGATGACTTCGGCGGTGAGATCGTTCTTGTCTTGATTGTAGGTTGCGCGCAGCGGCTCAGGCACATCTTCTTTTTTCACTGCTGACGGGTTCGTACGCGAGGTATGTAGAAACGTGCCGCCGGTGCGTCCTGCACGATTCACGATCTCTTCCGTCAAGATTTGAAAGTGCTCACTGTTGTCGGCGTGCTCATCGCTCAGGATGCTGATCGGTCCAAGCCAACCACGGCGGAGACCGATGACCTTATAGCCTTCGCGCAGGGCGCGAATGGTGACCGCGCGGATCGCCGGATTGAGCCCCGGCACATCCCCGCCGCCGGTGAGAATACCGATCACGCCTTTCTTGGTGCTCATGCGATCGCTTTGTCGTTTTCCATTTCCGCGGTGTATTTGCCGAAACGGGCTTTATTGTTGCACCAGGCACGGTGACGGAACGCCCGTTGCGCGTCGGCCGTGCTCGCTGGATCACCTTTCCACGTTTTGAGCACGGGAGCTTGTAGAGCGCGTCCAAAGGAAAAACTCAGTTCCCATGGCACGTGGCGCAGACGATTCATCGCGTTGAAATGTTCGGTGGCTTGCAAATCACTTTGCCCACCCGGTAGAAAGACAAGCCGAATGCTTCGAGCATGCAAAAGGAAAATCGACGGAAGCGATTGGATGTGCAAGGCATCGCTCAGAGCCCCCGGGTAAGTTTAGGCCGGTTAGGCCTTGAGATGCGACGGCTGTTGTGCTCGGTATCACGTGCACGAACACGGAAGCGCGTACAGGCGGATCGACCATCAGCCCGTATCGTAAGCCGCTTACGATGCATGAGCGCGCAGGCGTGTCGCCTGCGGTTTGGTTGTAGCCGTTGTCGCTGACTGCGGCCTTCTGCTTAAATGCTCTGCTCGCCAATGCTCCCTGCGCGCGAAGACTTTCGGAGTTTCTGAGTGTAGATTCGCCCCCATTCGTTCCCTGCATTCCGCGCGAGCAGTATGTTTTCTTAAATCCAACAGGGTTGATGTGGGCATCCCAATAGAAAGGATGATCATATGAACTCGCCTAATGGTAAGCGCCAAACTGTTAACACTTTCTGGTCGTACTTTTGCGCGCGTCGAGAATTGGGGACGGGAGTGGTAGTGTCGATGTCTCTCCTGACAGCAACACTGGCGTGGTCCCAGCCACTGCCTGGATCATTAGATGTGCACTGGAACGAAGGCGCTCCGGATTGCAGCGCAACTCCGCAAAACGCGCTTCAGGTCCATGCTTACGAGCCGCAAACGTTTATCCTGCGTCAGAGCCCTTGCGCGAACTTCGAAGCAAATTTTCTCTATCTTCTTATCGGCTCCGACAAAGCTCTTCAAATCGATACCGGTGCCGTCGCGGACCCGAAAGAGATGCCTTTGGCAAAAACGATCTTGGAACTATTGCCGGATAAGGAGCACAAAAAGCTCCCGCTCCTGGTGGCGCATACCCACAGACATCTAGATCATCGCGCTGGCGATCCTCAGTTCGCATCTCTTCCATCGGTGCAGATCGTGCCCATAGATTTGGAGGGAGTTCGAGCGTTCTTCGGTTTCACTAACTGGCCCAACGGGATTGCCCATTTGGACTTGGGCGGCCGCACTGTCGACGTAATTCCCACGCCGGGACACAACCAGACCCACGTGGCGTTTTATGACAGCAGAACCGGGATTCTTTTTTCCGGAGATTTCCTGATGCCTGGCCGATTGCTGATTGAAGATGCGGCAGCTTACCACGAAAGCGCTCTGCGGATTGTCGACTTTCTGAAGACGCGGCCGCTTACCCATATCCTGGGCGGGCACATCGAGTTGAACACGGCAGGACACGCCTACCGATTCGGATCTCACTACCATCCCAATGAGCGCCGGCTCGAGTTGGCAAGAGAAGATCTAACAGCGTTGCCAGCCGCGTTTGAAAGCTTCAATGGCTTCTACGCGCGATATCCGAATTACATTCTTACCAATCCCATTCACAACCTTCTGGCGGTGGCAATTATCGCGGTTGCGGTATTGATTTTCATCGTTTGGGGAGTGCGCCGGTTGCTGCGCGTGCGCCGGCGCCGGCGCGGTTGACCGTCGAAATCTGGGGAAAGGTTGCAATGGTAGCTCGGGCTCGGGCCTCCCTGGCTCGACTATTTCAGAAGCCTCGGCTCATTGAGTGCGGTATCCAGGTCGACAAATCAGCCGGCTTCCGCATCGGCCATGCCTTGCTTGAAAGATTCGGGGATCCAAGAGTCATCATTTTCCACGACAAACCTGGCGACTTGTGCGCGTTCGCTAGCGGGAAGCGCTTTGAACCGCTCGATAACTTCGGTGGCACTCATGGCGAAAAGAATATTGCACCAAATTCATCGTCGCAAAATCGATCTTCTACTGCGCTCAACCTCTCAACTCTCAACAAATCGACCATCAGCTTTTGAATCGCGAGAGCCAGCCAAAGCCGCGATCGCATATGAGGACGTGACCTCAGAGGAGCGTCGTCGCACGCCACACCTTACTAATCACTATTCCAGTTTCTAACCAGTCCTCTGCGTACTCAGGGCGTGAACTTGTAGATGGCTCCGTCGTCATTATCGCCCCCGTGAACGGTCGCTCCGTAGAAATTACCAAACCGATCAACGACCATTCCGTTATAGGCAAACGCGCCATCTGGAGGACCTTCGAAGGGATGAACTACAGTCTCGATCCACTGACCACCGCCAACAGGACTTAGCTTAAAGATGGTGCCACTGCCCAAACCACCCTCACTTGTAGTCCCATAGAGATTGCCAGCGTTGTCAGAAACAAGATTGCTGATGGGGCTATTGCCGTCAGTTCCCTCTTGGAAGCTGTATAGCACGCTCTCGTTCCATTCGCCGATAGGCCGAGGAGACAGCTCGTAAACAGCGCCGATGCCATTAACTCCGCCGTAATAAGTCGTTCCGTAGATATTACCCGAACGATCGAAGAGCAGCGCGCCGTAGGGAAAACTCCCGTCCGGCTGGCCCCTGAAGGAGTAAATCGTCCTGAAATTCCCCTCTCCAACACCACTGGGCGTGAGCTCGAAAACAACTCCGCTGCCATAAGTGCCGCCGGCTGTAGCCGCGCCATAGAGGTGGCCATGGCGCAGAATCATCCTTCCAGCTGAACCTGTAGCTCCATCCGCGCCGCCCGTAAAAGCATGAATGACCCTGAGGTTCCAAGTTCCATTGTGTTCCTGATGGATTTTGTAAATAGTGCCCAGGCCGTACGCGCCACCGGTAGGCGTCATCCCATAGACATTGCCGCTCTTATCTACCGTCACCCTTGCGCCGGGGCCAGAGCCGTCGTCTCCGCCGGTGAAAGCATGAATTACTGTCTGGGTCCAAGTTCCACCGGAGTTCGTTAGCTTGTACACCACGCCGCAGCCGCCTTCACAGCTACCCGACCCGCCTGTAACTGCCGTGCCGTACAGGTTTCCGTCGCGAGCGAGTGTTACTCCTTTGTAGGGCTCACCTCCATCGGCGCCGCTCGTAAAGCTATAAAGCACCGTGTGCATCCAGCCAATAGGTGTAGGACTGAGCTTAAAAACTGTGCCGCTTCCAAAATCACCGCCGAGCACGGTTGTGCCATAGATGTTACCAGCGCTGTCCGTCTCCAAATCGGTGTCGGCGTATTCGCCCTCATCCTCTTCAAAACTAAAGATGACGTTCGTCGTCGTTGCGCTGGCCGCGGCCAGCGAGACGACAAAAACCGCGGTCGCTGCAACGGCTCTAATCCGGAAATGAGTCAGGGATTTCATAGAAATCATTCCACCTGGCGCCGGTCGCCGCGTCAAGAACATTTTGATTACATCACGATCATCACAATCCTGATTCAGAAATTTCGTCGGCGGATTCTGTGCTGGGGCCAAGTTGTTTCCTTAAGGGTTCCCAGCCGTTGTCGGTGGTACCTCGCAGGCGGAAGTCTATGGACGTTACATCGGACGAAACCGAGGGCGGTGTCTGCGCTGTTGCTGCGTTCGATGCGATATCGGCGCCGGCGCGTCCTGAACTTTGGTCGCTCGCTCATCCCGCGCTCGCGCCAGCGACCTAGCTGCTTGGCCGCCTACCCGCGCGCGTCCCGCGTCGCGCGTGTTCATGATCTCGAACGTCCGAAAGAGCGGGGCGAGATCGATCACGTCGTTCGCGGCTGATCTCAATATGTTCCCGAGATTTGCGGCGACTGACGCGACTTCCACGCGGATCCCGTGTCGGCGCAGCTTGATGGCGAGATAAGCGAAATCGGCGTCGCCAGTCACGAGGATCACAACATCGGGCCGCATCTCAATGGAAAGCTCGAGCGCGTCGATCGCCATCATCACGTCCACGTTCGCTTTGTAATGACCTTCTTCGGCGGGCGCACCATCTTTGGTCACGACCATGAATCCATTGGAACGCAGCCAATGGACGAACTTGTTTTTCCTGTCCCGTTCGTCCTGCCATATCGGGATGGCAGGCGGCAATCCGGCATAGACAACCATCTCGATCAGATCACGCCCGGTGTTTGGTCCGGCCAGAAAATCTCGGAGCTTTAACCAATCGAGGCCGCGTCCTGCGGTCCGCACAGAACTGCCGACGTTCGATTCATCCACCAGCACCAACACTCGGCAACGAGCGTGAACATCTGAATCTTTCTTTCGCACCTGGACACGAATCAACTACATCTGCGGAGTTCTAGCGAGCACTACTTCTTCAAGTCAGATGCGATTCCGATGAACCGAGCCGTGGGAACGAGCGAGATGGATGGTCAAATCTGTGTGGGCAACAGCACCTGTCCCAAGTCATGATGAGTGTATATACATCTATGATGTCATTGCCGGCCGGCTTTTGCGTTGACGCGAGCGCGGTGATGTTGGTTGCCGCTGTCGCTGACCGCGGCCTAGCTCAGTCTGCCCGAAGCTTGCTCCAAGTTTACTCGCCACGGCGAGTGGCGAGCGCAGGCGTGGCACCGATTCTTTGGGCAACTTCGCGGTGATTCTTGGGTTCAATCGGCCAAGCAACAGGAGGGATATCCGATCATGGGAAAGAAACTTATTGTAATAGCATTGGCGGTGTTCGCATTCGGGTTTGCATCTGCTCTGCGCTCGAACGCCGGCACCGAGATGATTGAGCCTTACAGCGCTCCCGCGCCGACTTACAATTACGCGCCGCCGCCACCGCCGCGACCGGTCTTCTATGCTCCACCTCCAGTAGTTGGCGTGGTCGTTGCCCCGGCCTATGGCTACTACGGACCGCGGTTCGGCGTCTATCGTGGCCACAGATTCTATGGGCGCCACGCTTACTGGCGTTCTCATCATCACTGGCGATAACCAAAGCTGTAGGCTGGCGATGACTGCGGTCTTACATTAATTGCATCTGCGGCAGATCAGCCTGCAAAAAGCTGTAGGCGCCGTGCGCGCGAAGAATTTCGGCGCTGTCACTGACTGCGGCGTTCTGCTCAAATGCTCTGCTCCCACGGCTCGCATGCCGCGCGCACGGAAGTCGTCAGCCTGACAACCTTTGACGGGCCGCTGACCGTTGTGTGAACCGGATCGCTTCGGCCTAACGAAAACGGAATGTTAATGGTTAGATGCGACCCCGTTTCTCTGTTCCGTTCGATGATTGAGTCAGTCCACTCGGTGCGCTACTTTGTGAGTTTGAAAGCATAAAGCCACAACGTTCATAAACAGAGAAGGAGAATTTTCGATGCTGTCGGAAACAATTATTGGTGTTTGGGAACTGCAGACCTGGGAAACCGTGGTCGACGACAGCGTTGTCGGCTACCCTTTGGGAGAAAAGGCATCTGGTTTTATTGCCTATCATCCTATTGGCTTTATGTCGGTCAATATTTCCGCGCCCAATCGTGTTCGCCTCCCAATTGATGACCCCTTTGTAGGCGACCCAAAACTCGTGGCCTTAGACGCCAAGGGTTATCTCTCTTATTGTGGTCCGTTCTCGATTGCCTCGGAGAACGAAGTTATCCACCACTTAAGGCTCTGTTCC
>Ga0209690_1000617_pt1 | contig 19162 bp, 9 predicted proteins | sample GraSoiAngelo_150_FD_186164 | JGI IMG/M metagenome (GOLD analysis project Ga0209690, IMG submission 186164) | Grasslands soil microbial communities from the Angelo Coastal Reserve, California, USA - 14_1009_09_40cm (SPAdes) (version 2) | ecosystem: Environmental > Terrestrial > Soil > Grasslands ...
CCATCGCGCTGTCACAGCAAGACGCCACGGCCCTGACCCCCAGCCCCCAGCCCCTAGCCCCCGTTTTCGCCGACGTCACGGACCGGATCGGCGTCGATTTCAAGCACCGGGAGAACTCCTTCTACGACTACAACCGCCAGCCGCTGATTCCGCACGTGCTGTCGCGCGAAGGCCCTGCCCTGGCCGTCGCGGACGTGAACGGTGACGGACTGGACGACTTCTACGTCGGCGGCGCCAAATGGCAGGCTGGCGAGCTCTTCATCCAGCAGCGGGACGGCACGTTCCGCCGAAGCACGCAGCCCGCATTGCAGGCCGATAGCCTGGCCGAGGACGTCGCCGCGACGTTTTTCGATGCCAACGGCGACGGGTACCCGGATCTCTACGTCGTGAGCGGCGGCAACGAGTTCTGGGGAGGTCACCCTGCGCTCCAGGACCGCCTCTACATCAACGACGGGAAGGGGAATTTCCACCGGGACGCAGAGGCGCTCCCGCGGCTCTCGGAGACCGGCTCGTGCGTCGCGGTGGGGGACTGGAACGGCGACGGCCATCCCGATCTGTTCGTGGGCCGGCGCGTCGTCGCGGGCCAGTACGGCGTCGCGCCTCGCAGCTACCTGCTCGAGAACGACGGCACGGGACACTTCCACGACGTCACCCTCGAGCAGGCCCCGGCGCTCGCCCAGGCCGGGATGGTCACCGCGGCGACGTGGACCGACTACGACCACGACGGCCGGCTCGACTTGATCGTGGTGGGCGAGTGGATGCCGGTGCGCGTCTTCCACAACGAGAATGGCCGGCTCGTGGACCGGACGGTCCAGGCCGGGCTTGGGGGATCGGAGGGTTGGTGGAACAGCGTGGCGGCGGTCGACCTGAACGGCGACGGCCGCGCCGATCTCGTGTTGGGTAACCTCGGGCTCAACTCCTACGTCCGGGCGTCCCCGACCGAGCCCGCGCGGCTGTACGTGCACGACTTCGGGCACAACGGGGCGCTCGAACAGATCCTCACGTTCTACAAGCACGGCGTGAGCTACCCGCTCGCCGGCCGGGACGAGCTGGTCCGGCTGATCCCGCAGCTGCGCAGCCGCTACCCCTCCTATGCCGACTTCGGGGCCGGCCGCGTCGACGACATCTTCCCGGCGGCGGAGCTGAAGCAGGCGACGGTGCTGGAAGCGCGCGTGTTCGCGAGTTCGGTCGCCTTGAACAACGGCGACGGCACGTTCACGTTGCGGCCGCTCCCCGTCGAGGCGCAGTTCGCGCCCGTCTACGCCTCGCTGGCGGCGGACTTCGATGGCGATGGGCGAACCGATCTCCTGCTCGCGGGGAACGTCTACGACGTGCAACCCGTGCTCGGACGGTATGACGCCAGCTACGGCCTGCTGCTCTCCGGCACGGGCGACGGTCGCTTCGCGGCGGTCGACGCGGAGCAGAGCGGTCTCATGATCGACGGGCAGGTGCGCCACCTGGGGCTCGTGAAACGGGCGGACGGCAGCCGCCTGATCGTCGTGGCGCGGAACGACGGCAAGCTGCAGATTCTGCGCCCACTGCGATGAACGGCACCGTGCCCATGGAACGGCCGCGCTTGCGATTCTGGCAGCTGTTCAACATGAGCTTTGGATTCCTCGGCATCCAGTTCGGCTGGGGGCTGCAGCTCGCCAACATGTCGGCGGTCTACGAGCGGCTGGGCGCCCGATCGGACCAGGTGCCGCTCCTCTGGCTCGCCGCGCCGCTCACGGGGCTCCTGGTGCAGCCGATCGTCGGCGCCTTGAGCGACCGCACGTGGGGCCCGCTGGGGCGTCGCCGTCCCTACTTTCTCACCGGCGCCGTGCTGGCGTCGATCGCGCTGTTCGTCATGCCGACCTCGAGCGCGCTGTGGATGGCGGCGACGCTGCTCTGGATACTCGACGCGTCCATCAACATCTCGATGGAGCCGTTCCGCGCGTTCGTCGCCGACAAGCTCGCGGTCTCCCAACGGACCACCGGGTTCGTGATGCAGTCGTTCTTCATCGGCGTCGGCGCCAGCCTGGCCAACGCCCTGCCGCTCGTGTTCAGCTGGTTGGGCGTGCAGGGGAGCACGGCGAGCGGTGTGCCGCTGTCGGTGAAGCACTCGTTCCAGGTCGGCGCGGTGGTGTTTTTCCTCGCCGTGCTGTGGACGATCGTGACCACGAGCGAGTTCCCGCCCGAGGACCCGGCCGCGTGGGACCGCGCGCGGCGGGGCCGGCGCGGGCTCGGGCCCCTGCTCGGCGAGATCGCCGCTGCGATTCGGGAGATGCCGGCCACGATGCGGCAGCTCGCGGTGGTCCAGCTCTTCACCTGGCTCGGCTTGTTCTGCATGTGGCTCTTCTTCGTGCCCGCCACGGCGCGGCACGTGTTCGGAGCCACCGATCCGCAGTCGGCCCGCTATACCCAGGGCATCGAGTGGGGCGGCTTCACTTTCGCGTTCTATTCGATCACCTGCTTCCTGGTAGCGCTCGCGCTGCCGCGGCTGGCGCAGCGGACCAGCCGCAAGACAGTGCACGCCGCCGCACTGGTGTGCGGCGGGGCGGGACTGCTCTCGCTGTACCTGATTCACGACAAATATCTGCTGCCGCTCAGCATGGTGGGCGTCGGAATCGCGTGGGCGTCTATTCTATCGATGCCGTATGCGATCTTGTCCACCGCCGTGCCGCCCGAGCGGATGGGTGTCTACATGGGCGTGTTCAATTTCTTCATCGTCATCCCGGAGATCGTGGCCGCGATCGGGTTCGGGCCGCTCATCCGGCTGGTGTTCGGCGAGGGCAACCCGAACGCGCCACTGGACGTGGTGATGCTGGGGGGCGTCTGTCTCTTGACGGCGGCGGCCTGCGTCGGGCTGGTGCGCGATCTCGGCGCCACCCCCTTAGAGGTTAGTGCGACCCCTTCGTCTTGATTACGATTACGCCGTTCGCCCCGCGCACCCCGTATATCGCCGTGCTGGCGCCATACTTGAGCACTTCGATCGACGCGACGTCGTGCGGGTTCAGCCAGCTCAGCGTGCCGTTCGGACCCGGCTCGACCGCGACGCCGTCGACCACGTAGAGGGGCTCGTTGCTCAGAGAGAAGGACGTGGGGCCGCTGATGCGCACCGAGATGCCGCCGCCGCGCGCCGGCGTCACCGTCACTCCGGCGATGCGCCCCGCGAGCAGCTGATCGAGCGACACGACAGGCTGCCGGGCGATCTCGTCCGACGTCACGGTCGAGGGGGAAGGCGGCGGAGGAGCTGGCCTCTGGACCGCCGCACTCTCGCCCGCGCCGCGCCCGTGGGCGCATGCGAGGATGAGTCCGGCGACGATGCCGACGGGCGGCAGGACGCGCGCTGGGTACCAGATCATGGGACCCCCTTTTGCCACAATATAGTCTTTTCACACGGCGACTGGAGATACGGCCTGATCCCCCAAGGATTCCGGGTCAGGGACGGACCCTGCTCCCTCCATCATGTGACATCCTATTCTCGAACAACAGGATCGGCTCCACCGCGGCTTCCGACGTCGGTCCGCGGAAGCTCCGTTGAATCCTGGCAATGTCTGCCAGGTGCATGGCGCCAATGATGACATCCGGCCATCCGTCTCTGTTCAGATCGGCCGTTGCCATCACATTCCATTGGTTGCCGCGGGCGATGGAAAATGCATAAGGCTTGAACTGGTAGCGACCGACATTTTCGAAATACATGATGCCCCGCTCGGGGTGTCTTGCAGAGTCGGCAAAGTTGCTCGTGGTCAGAATATCGAGGTCACCATCCTTGTCGAAATCGGCAACGACCGCCTGGGCTGCTCCATACACGGGGAAAAAGTAGCGCTCGGTAAAGTTGTTGTGGCCGTCATTTTCCAGGATCCGGATACCATGGTAGGGCTTGAGAACACGCGAATAGTCGAAGTTGTCGCCGTTCACGTACAGGATATCCGGTTTGCCGTCGCCGTTGAAATCACGCATGGTGAAGTACATCGAGCCGTATATCGGTGGAAAGCGGGCCAACACCGTACGGCCGGCAAAATCGCCTGCACCATCATTGGCGAACAAGACAATGCGCTCATCGCCCTGCGCGAACAGCGCCACGATGTCCGGAAGTCCATCCCCTGTGAGGTCGAGGATTTCGAACCGTATCGCGCCTGGCGTAGCATCGAGCACGTGGCGCTGATACGTCGCGCCATCCTCCCGATAGAGCGCCAGGCGCCCGCGGTTGTTGCCGAATTCGCAGATCACAAAGTCCTTCCGGCCATGCCCAGCAAAGTCGAACTGCTTCACGAAGACCGGCCGGAATAGCGAGTCGATCAGGACCTTGCTGAAATGCAGCGACCCGTCACGGGCAAAATCATATTGCACGAGCGTACCCTTTGGCTGGTCATTGGGCTCGAGCATGCCCGATTCGAGCACGAGGAGACGGTCTCTCTCAGAAATCACGTCGGTCGGAGGGCTACCCAGGGTCAGCGACGCTTTCAGATGGCGGTCGAAGTCAAACACCCGAAACGTGTTCGTTCCGGCCTCCCCAACAAAAATCCGTTCATTGACGGTGTCCGTTTTCAGCAGCGTGATGATCGCGCTGCTGTGCAGCCGCGGCACGAACGGACCGGCGGAAAACAGGGGGGGATCAACCTGTTGAGCCGGCAGGGACTGTTGTGGCAACGTATCGGGGGCATGTTCGAGATAGTACGCGACGATCGTTTCCCAATCTGGTTCTGACACCGCCTTGGTCAGAACGACCATCTCTGGATCCCGATGCATTTCGGCGAACAACGACTTCGGAGGCACACCCAGTCGCAGAGCCATTTGTGGCAAGACTCCGGTTCGCCAGGTTTTCTTGTCCAGCAGTGCCGGCTCGGGAAACATGTGGCAGGCAGCACAATAGGTGTGCGCGAGCCGTTCTCCTTCGGACCGATACGGCCTACTGCACTTTGTCAGCATGAGACACGCGACAGCGAAGACACCAAGTCCCAGCGACGCGCGACGAGAAGGTTCAGACATGGACCGAATGATACCCACCCCCGACAGAGCGCGTTAGATTCTCGCACCCATGCTCCGACGCCGGCTTCGCTCGATCCGCGCGTTCGTGCTCATCATGGCCGTGATGAGCTGTGGCCGCCCATCGGCGGGGGACCGGCCCCTCTTCAGGCTCCTGAGCCCGGCCCAAACCGGGGTCACGTTCGCCAATACGATCGCGACCACCGACTCCGTCAATGTCCAGACCGACGTCTATCTCTACAACGGCGGGGGCGTCGCGGTGGGCGACATCGATAACGACGGCCTGCCGGACATCTTCTTCGCCGGTAACATGGTTTCGAGCCGCCCGTACCTGAACAAAGGCAACATGCGGTTCGAAGACATCACGGAGTCAGCGGGCGTCAAGACGGACCGATGGGCCACCGGCGCGACCATGGTGGACATCAATAACGACGGATATCTGGATATTTACGTCTCCGTCTCAGGACCCCCATGGTCCAGAGGGGAGAGTCGGGCCAACCTGCTATTCATCAATAACAGGGATGGCACCTTCACGGAAGCTGCTGCAAAGTATGGCATCGCCGACACCGGCTTCACCACGCACGCCGTCTTCTTTGATTACAACGGCGATGGATTCCTCGACCTCTTCTTGCTCAACAATTCACCTCAGGACTTTGCACGTGGTGCAACAGACGCGCACCCGCTGGGCGTACGCAGTAACAGCCCTGCCAGCTACAACAAGCTCTATCGCAACAACGGCGACGGGACATTCACCGATGTATCGCAGGAAGCGGGGATACTGCGGCAGCTCGGGTATGGACTCGGCGTGGCGGTGGCCGACCTGAACGGGGACGGGTGGCCCGACCTCTACATCTCTAACGACGTCGCACCCAATGACGTCCTCTACATCAACAACGGCGATGGAACGTTTACCGATCGGGCCGGCGCGTGGCTCAAGCACACGAGTTTTGCGGGTATGGGCGTTGATATCGCCGATTTCAACAACGACGGCTGGCCCGACATTCTGCAGGTGGACATGATGCCGGCCGCCCTGGACCGACGCAAGCGGATGAGCGGCTACCTCACCGAGGGCGGTCGGATGGAACTGCGTCACAGGGGATTTCGCGACGACTACGACGTCAACTCGTTGCAGATGAGCAACGGCGTCACCAACAACGGTGCTGTCATGTTCAGTGAAATCGCCCACCTGGCGGGCCTCGCGTACACGGACTGGAGCTGGAGCGCCCTGTTCGGCGATTTCGATAATGATGGATACAAAGACATCGTCATCACCAACGGCTATCCCAAAGGGACCATCGATCTCGACTACCAGATGGAGGTATTCAGGGCACGCCGAGCTGGTGACCAGCGAGGGGCGCTGAATCTCCTGAAGGAGCTGCCCGGTTACCGGGTGTCCAACTACGTCTTCCGGAACAACGGGGACCTGACGTTCACCGACAAGACCACAGCATGGGGAATGGACCAACCCGGCTATTCTTACGGCGCGGCCTATGCCGATCTCAACAACGACGGCAGGCTCGATCTCGTGGTGAATAACATCGACGCGCCCGCATTCATCTATGAGAATGTCGCACCCAAGGACGATGCGCATCACTATCTCGAGATCAAGCTCGCGGGGGAGTCGCCCAACCGGTCGGGGATCGGATCGACGTTGATCCTCACGGCGGGGGGGCAGAAGCAGTACATCTACCAATCCCCCTACCGCGGCTACACGTCTACGGTGGATGACCGGCCCCATTTCGGTCTCGGCGCGGCGACGCGTGTGGATAGCCTGCGCGTCGTCTGGCCCGACCGGCGGGTGCAGATACTGACTCATGTCGCCGCCGACCAGCTATTGATCCTCAAGCAATCCGACGCCACGCATGCAGCCTCCGGCCGTCGTCACCCGATACCCGATAGCCGACACCGCTTGTTCGAGCCGATGGACCCGGCTATCGCGTTGCGATTCGCGCAGCCTGCAAGCGAGTCGGTCGATTTCACAGTGCAGCCTTTGCTACCCTATCCACTCTCGAGGCAAGGGCCGCCACTCGCCGTGGGGGACGTCGACGGTGACGGCCTCGAGGACGTCTACGTGGGGGGCGCGGATGGGATTCCCGGAAAGCTGTTCCTGCAACGTCCCGGCGGCGGCTTTGTGGAATCAGTCGCGGGGCAGCCGTGGGCAGCCGACAGCGCCTACACGGACTGGGGAGCGACATTCTTCGATGCCAATGGCGACGGCCTGCCCGATCTGTACGTCGCGAGTGGCAGCTATCGACTGGCGCCGCGGTCGCCACGGTTGCAGGACCGTCTGTACATCAATCGTGGCGGCGGGCGCTTTGTGCGAGACAGCGCGGCGCTACCCGCGATGCTCACCAGCAAGGGAGCGATCGCGGTGGGCGACTTCAACGGCGATGGCAAACCCGATCTCTTTGTGGGCGGTCGACTGGCGCCGCGGAATTATCCCTACCCGGCGCGCAGCTACATCCTCCGCAACGACGGGGGCCACTTCACGGACGTCACCGCCCTGGTCTGTCCCGAACTGATGAATCCCGGCGGGATGATCACGGCGGCCGTGTGGATCGATTTCGACGGCGACGGCAAGCTGGATCTCGTCACGGCGGGAGAGTGGATGCCGCTGCAGTTTTTCAAGAACGATGGCGCTCACCTGCGCAATGTCACCGCACCAATGGGCCTGCCGCCGATGCGGGGGTGGTGGTACAGCCTGGCGGTCGGCGACTTCAACCACGATGGCCGTCCCGATCTGGTTGCGGGTAATGTGGGGCTGAACTTCGCGTACACGACGTCGCCGCAGAGCCGATTCGGGGTCTATGCGGATAATTTCACCGGGAGTCGGACCACCGACATCGTCCTGACGCAGCAAATCGGCGGCACGGAGTATCCGGTCTTCGGCCGGGCGAGACTGGGACCGTCCATCTATACCGCGGCGCTGCGATTCCCGACCTACGCGTCGTTTGCGACGGCGTCCGTCGAGCAGTTGTTCGGCGCGTCCCAATTGCGACACGCCCTGCATTATCAGACGGATACGTTTGCCAGCGTCTACCTGCAGAACAACGGCGACGGCACGTTCACGTCGGTGCCGCTGCCCAATCTGGCGCAGATCGCACCGATCCGCGGGATCATCGCCGACGACGTGGACGGCGATGGGAACCTCGACCTGATCGTTGCCGGCAACCTGTCCGAGACGGAGCCCAACACCCCCCCGGCTGACGCCGGCAACGGCCTGTGGCTGAAGGGGGACGGCCGGGGCCACTTCACGCCGATCCCCGCGGGAGAGAGCGGGTTCCTGGCGCCCCGAGACGTCACAGGGCTGGCCTTAGTCAAAACGCCTGCAGGGAAGGCCGTGTTCGTCGCGAACAACGGCGATTCCCTGCAGGCATTCATCATCCGGCGCCGTTAGGCGCCGCTCGGACTACCAGCCAGGGTTCTGCGCGAGTCGCTTTACTCCCGCGACCGTGCTCAGATCAATCTCCACCTGTGGAATCGGGTAGTAATCGTTGAGCGGCGTTGCATAGGGCACCTGCGCGCCCTTGTATGCCCTCCGCGCGGGCGTCATTTCCGCCGTCAAGTAAGCGGTCATCACTTGTTGAGCGTAGGGGCCCCCGTACCGCCGCAGGTCGAATAGCCGTTGGCCCTCCATGGCCAGTTCGAGGCGGCGCTCGATGCGGACCGCGTTTCGAGCAGTGGGCTGATCTGGCCAGGGCGTCGTGTACGGGGAGACTTTGTAGGTTGCCCAACGAATTGACGGATCGGTGAGGGGCACGGCGATGCGATCATCGTTCGTGCACACGGGATACTTCGCTACTAATGCAGCATTGGAGGATCCGGCACCGCACCCCTGCGCGGCAACGGCTGCTCGCGCTCTGATCTGATTGACGATCGCCTGAGCGCCGGCAAGGTCATTGGTCTCCACCTTCGCCTCGGCGTCGAGCAGCAGCATATCGGCGTAACGGAAAATATGGATGTGGACGCCATTCTCCTGCTCTGGCTGCCAACCGACCTTGCTCACCGCGCCGCTGGCCTTCTCTTGCGCGTTCTTCTTGGGGCTATACCGGCCGCCGTACCCCGGGGCCCGAATCCACGCGATGCTGTGCATGCCCCAATCCTTGTACGGCACCGAGTCCCGGCCGATCGTCCAGTCCAACCGCGGATCGACCGTATCCGTGGGCGACGCGACCCAAACCGAGTCTCGGTTGTTCCAGGTGGCGGGGCTCGTGAACGCCTTCGGAAGGCCGGTGGCGCCATCCACCGCGAAAAAGTTCGCGAGATTCTGCGACGGCTGATGAAAGCCGCAGCACTTGAACGGGCTGCCGGAATGGGGGAAGTTGAGCCGCTCGCCGTAGTTCGCATTATTGCCGTTCGGCTCTCCGTCATTGACCGATGATTCGTACGCGAGGATCGTTTCCTTGCCGTTGGCGAAACCGTGGAAACCGGTCCAGACGTGATCGAAGCTGGTCTCGAGCCCAAACGCGTTAGACGTCACGACGCTGTCCAGGGTCGCGACGGCCGCCGCATACTGATGCATGTACACCAACACCCGCCCCTTATACGCTCTCGCACCCCACGATGTGACTCGTCCGGCCTGGCCGTTCCGCGGTTTGTCCGGAAGGAGCGCGATGGCGGCATTGAGGTCGGCGATGATGAGCTTGGGGACGGAATCGGCGCCGAGGTTGTTCGCCTTGCGGAAACCGCCCTGCACGACCGGAGTCGTATCGGTGTCGAAGTAGTAGGGAATGTTGCCCCACATCCGCCACGCCTCGAAGTGATAATGCGCGCGCAGGAAGAGTGCTTCTCCTCTGATGCCCATCGAGTCGGCGCGCGAGATTTCGATCGGTTTCAGCCGGCTCACCTTTTCCAGGAATTGTATGGTGGCGTTGGCGCGCCGCACGCCTTCGTACATGCTCGCCCACTTCCTGTCCAAATAGTCCTGCGCCTGGTCGCTGCTCCACACGTACAGTTCGAGCTTCGTGGCCTGCGGCTGGTCGGAGGCCTCTGAGCCCTTATACGCATCGTCACTGGTGATGCTCCCGAACGGCCAGTTGCTGGCCGCGCACCCCCAGTTGCCATTGGTGGCATTGTTGCAGTCGAGCGACCGGTAGGCGGCGATCAGCGAGCCCTCCACGCCCGCCTTGGTCGCCAGGGCATTCTCATTCAGCGTACCCTGCGCCGGCGTGTCGAGAAAGTCTTTGCACGCGTACGTGATGGACAGGCCGAGCCCGAGGCATGCCGTGCCGACCGCCACTTTAAAGATCCATGAGTTTTTCATCGCCTTCCGTCCCTTGGATAAAGACGATCGCACTAGAAAGTGGTGCTGATCCCGATCGTGAACGTTCTGCTCGTCGGATACACTCCCACGTCAACATTGCGGAACTGGTCACGGATGTCGCCCGATGCCCCGGTGAATGCCCGAGCGGGCAATGACGGATCCAGTCCGGCGTACCCCGTGATCGTGAACAGGTTCTCCGCTTGTAGATAGATACGCCCCGATGGGAGCCAGGGGAACAGATTGGCGGGAGCGGTGAAGCCGACTTGCAGTGAGCGCAGCCTGACATACGATCCACTCTCAACGAAGAAGCTACTGATGTCGTCGCTCCCGTTGTCGTTCTGATTGAGGCGGGGGTATTTCGCGCTCTGGTCACCCGGATTGGTGCATCCTTCATCGCCCGTGATGCAGAAGGAGTTCGTGAGCCGGTCGCTGACGACGTTGGTCGAGAAGTCGCGAAACACGTAGAAGTCCTTCTGCGCATCGTAGATCTTGGCTCCGAAGGACCCGAACAGCGTCGCGCTCAAGTCCCACGCGCCCATCCGGAATCCCAAATCCAGGCCCGCCGTGAAATCGGGATGCGGGCTGCCGAGAATCGTGCGGTCGTTCGCGTCGATCTTCCCGTCGCCATTGATGTCGACGTACCGGAGTCCCCCGACGACGGCCCCAGGCTGACAGGGCGGTGTCCCACAGGTCCCGGCGGCGTTCGTTAGATGCGCGGCGGCGTCCACGGCCGAGGGGTAATACCCGTTCGCCACCTTGCCATAGAAGGCGCCGATCGGCTGGCCGATCATGTTGATGACCGGATTCCCAATACGAGTGATCTGGGGACCGCCGGGACCCTGAAAGCTGGTGAGCTGGCCATCGATCGACAGGATCTCGTTCCGATAATGGCTGCCATTGAAGGCCGCGCTCCAGACCTTACCGCCACCCACGGTGCCGCTGTAGGCGACGGCGAAATCGAATCCCTTGTTGCGCATCTTGCCGACGTTTTGAATTGCCGGGCTGACCGCGCCCGCGGCAGAGGGGGCCCGGGGGTCGAAGAGCAGATTGTCGGTGGTCCGCGAATACAGGTCAACCGTGAAATTGCCGCGGCCGTTCAAGAACTCGAGGTCGAGACCAATGTTACCGGACTTGTTCTCTTCCCACTTCAGGTTCGGGTTCCCCGTCGCGATCTGCCGGAATCCGGGTACGATGCTCGTTCCCGATCCACTGATGTCGTAGAACGTGTCCCCCGTGCCGCCGCCGAGCGCGGAGACGATCCGGCCACCCGGAATCCGCTGGTTGCCGGTGATCCCCCACCCAAACCGCAGCATGGCGTTCGAGAAGAAGCCGTCCTGCGGGAAGAAGGATTCCCGCGACGCCCTCCACCCGACGTTGAACGCCGGGAACGTCCCCCACCGGTTATCGGTGCCGAATTTGGATGAGCCGTCCCGCCGCAGCGTCACGCTGGCATAATACTTCTCGCCGTAGTTGTAGTCGGCCTTCCCGAAGAACGAGAGCAGGCGGTCGAAGAACCCCGTGGTGTTGACGGTCTTGCTGGACGCCGAGCCAAGGCCATCCTGGATGTAGCGGTTCGCGGGATCGTCGTTGTAGAGACCCGAGATACCTCCCGTGATGAACCGGCCTGAGCTGGAGTTCGCTTCCTGGCCGAGCAACACGGAGAGGGTGTGCCGCTCCATGGTCCGCGCGTACGTCAGTGTGTTCGTGAACGTCCACGTCGTCGACCGGTTGTCGTTCTCGACGATCGAGTTGACGGCGTTGGCTTCGGAGTTCTCGAACGTCGTGGGAGTGAAGCCCGTGAATTGACCTTGGGTCAGGTTAAATGAGAACTGGCTGCGGAGGGCGAGCGCCGGCACCACCTCGAACCTTCCAAACACGTTGCCGATGGCCCGGTCGTTGGTGTTTCTGTCGAAGCGCCGCGCCCACGCATACTTGAGCGGATTCGTGTTATTCCCTAACCCGGTCGCTTTCCCGGAAGCGAAATTCCCCCCGATGTCGTAAATGGGGACAACCGGCTGCATCAGGATGTTCTTGCCGACGATGTTACCTTCGCCGAGTGCATTGTCGTCGAGCCCACCGTAGCCCTGATCACGCGACACGGCAATGTTTTCACCGAGCGTCATCTTATTCACAGTGAACGCCGTGTTGATGCGCACCGTGCCGCGCTGCAGCTGGTTGTACGCCGCCGTGCCATCCTGCTTCAAGTAACTGAACGACACGTTGTAGGCATTGTCCGTCCCGCCGCCCGATAGCGCCAGGTTGGCATCGGTGTACTGCGCCGGGCCGAACACCGCCTTCCACCAGTCCGTCCCGGCGCTCCCGGGCATGATCAACGTGTTGGGATAGGCGTACATCGACCGGTTGATGGAGTCCGGACGACCAAATGCGTCGCGCGTCACGACCGTCACCCCGGGAGTGATGTAGGTGTATCGGGGGACCGACGGATTGAGGGTGTCCCCGTAGATCGCCGTGACCTCGGGTGGGATGGCCTGACCGGCGTTGTGGTAGGCCCGCTTAATCACTTGGAAATACTGCAACGGATCGGACATCACAAAGTCATCGTAGCCGCGGACCGGCGAGGCGACGCCGGTGCGCACGTCGAGCGACACGAGCCGCCCGCCCGACCGTCCTTTCCTCGTTTCGATGATGACGACGCCGTTGCTCGCGCGCGAGCCGTAGATCGAGGCGGACGAGGCATCCTTGAGAACCTGGATTTCCCCGATGTCCTTCGGATTCAAAAAGTTGAGGTACGAATCGTCGACCGGCGTCCCATCGATGATGTAGAGGGGATCGTTGTCGTGAAACGAGCTGACGCCGCGGATGCGGACGGTGCTGCGGGATCCGGGAGAGCCGCTGTTATTCACCGTTACACCGGGAATGCGTCCGTCAAGGCGCTGCAGCACACTGGTTGAGGTCTGACGGTTCGCGCTCTGGAGGTTGACGCTGGACACCGCTCCCGTGATGTCGGAGCGGCGCTGAGTCTGATATCCGGTGACCACCACTTCCTGCAGCATGGTAGGAGCCTGCTCCATCGCGATATCGATGGTGCCCTGCCCACCCACGGGTCTCTCCGCCCCGCGGTAGCCGATGATCGAGTAGGCCAGGACAGCATTGGGGGGAGCGACGAGCGCATACCGCCCCTGCTGGTCCGTGATGGTCTGGGTGCCAGTGCCTTTGACGCGCACCGTCACTCCCCAGAGCTTCTCACGTGTCGTGCCGGATGTGACGGTGCCGGAGACCTGCACCCCCTGGCCCCACGCCACGCCGGTCACGGACAATGCGAGGAGCGCACTCGCTCCAATCGCACGCAGGACGTTATTCCGCAATAGCACGTTTGGCATGGAACCCTGCCTCCTCATCCGACGGGTCTGCGCATGGCCTTCAGGCCTTGCTTGGTGATCGGCTCGCGATATGTGGTGAGCAACACGTTTCGGTCCTGCACGGTCATCCCGGCGTCGGCGGTGCGGATGATCAAGTAGACGGGGCTGGTCATGCCCGCACGTTGCGTCGCGCCGGCGAGACCGACGACGGACGTCGGCGAGCCGGCGAGCAGCACACAACTGTACGCAGCGAGCATTGGCACCGCACGCATATGGCAGTCCTCAGTGCGTCCCACAACCTCTGACGGGCGCGAGGCACGTTGCCGATGACGACCGGCAGACTGGGCGACGCGAAGCGCTGCGCCCGACTGCGAGCGGGGGCGCGGGCAATAAAAGACGCGTCAGCGGTTGACCTGTCAAGGAGACCGACGAGGATTGTGAAAAAAAGCACAAAGGTCGACGAGCTTGGCGACGGGGCCGACGATCGCCAGCGCGAGGATCGGGGGCGCGGGATAGAGCGCGCCAAGCCCCGCCACCTGGTGATCGGCCGCCAGGCGGATCGCGGCCTCCGCCACCGCGACGAGCGCAGCCACCACGATCCGTCCGCGCCTCGAGCCGACCGTCGTCCGCGGATCGGTGATCATAAAGAAGATGAAGAGCTGGTACATCGGGCCCGTGATCGGCGCGACTTCGGCGAGCAGCGGGGTACCGACCAGCGCGCTGCGCGCCGCGGCGAGCAGCAGGTAGCACCCGACGTACATGAGGGTCACGTGCAGCACCCGCACCCGGGAGGCGATCAGCAGCCCGAAGGCCCAGATCACCGCGTTGGTGGCGAAGTGGTTCCCCCACTGGTGACTGAGGATCGCCACGCTACCCGGTGCGATCAGGAGCAGCAGGCTGATCGCGAAATTGCTCGGGTTCCACAGATGCTGGCCGCGATAGGCGAGCACGTACTTCGAGGCGATGGCCAGGAACGCGCCCAGGGCAAACGGCCAGAGCAGACCGGCCCGCGGCTTGAGCAGGAGCGCGAGACTGATGCCGGTGACGTACGCGCTCTGGAGCGCGGCGCTGCGGCCCCCCACGAGGCGCGCCAAGGCAAGCTCGGTCGCCACGCATACGCCCAGGCTGAGGGCGAGGCGGTCGTAGCCGCCCAAAATGCCGTAGCGCGCTTCCCCCACCACCAGAATGAGCGTGATGAGGAACGACACGAGGTAGCGGGGATCGACCTCGCCCAGCCGGGCCCAGAGCGTGCGGCTCCGCCCGCGGAGCCCCCCCCCGAGCGCCGCGGCGGTCACGGTACTGCGCCTGCGGAGGGCGGCTCGGTGATGGTGTTGAGGCGGTCCACCTCGGCGTGTTCGACCATCTGGCGCGCGCCCGAGGGCCAGCGGATCACCACGCGATCCACGCGCGACGCGCTGCCCAGGCCGAAGTGCAGCCGCCGGTCGTTCTGGCTCGCAAAACCCATCCCGCCGTCCACGATCTTGAGCTGGCGGGTCCCCCCGGCGTCGACCGTCACCTCCGCGCCGATCGCGCTGCGGTTGCTCCGCGTCCCCACCAGCTTGAACCCGATCCAATGGTTCCCCGGTCGAACGGTGTTCTTATAGAGCAGGGCAGGCTGGTTCTGGTTCGCGACCACCACGTCGAGCACCCCGCGGTTGAACAGGTCGACCAGCGCGACCGCGCGCCCGTCGTACTCGTCGGTCACGCCGACGGCCGCGGCCACATCCGTCCAGCCCGCCAGGCCGCGGTTCACGAGCACCCGGGACCGCTCGTATCCGGACAGGCTGGCGCTGCCGATGGCGGGCCAGTTGCGGGCGTCTTCGAACACGTTCCCGTTCGCCCCGGCGACCTTCGACATGGCGTACCAGTAGCTCCGGTCCCGGTCCGCCGATACGTAGCCGTTGACGATGAACAGCTCGTTGCGCCCGTCGTTGTCCAGGTCGCCCAGCTGCGCTCCCCAGGCCCACCCGGCGTCGGCGATGACGCCTTCGGCGCCCTGCTGGAACCGTCCCAGCTCCGGCAAGAAGTTGAGGCGCAGGTTGTTGCCTTGGAACAGGTAGGCCCGCTCCGAGATGTTGGTCACGAACGCATCGAGCCGCCCGCGGTTCAGCACGTCGCCGAGCGAGGCCGACATGCCGCTCTTCGAGTCACTCTCCAGGCCGGCCTTCGTGAGCACGAACCGCTTGCCGGAATCGTTGACGAACAGCTCTTCCGGCCCGTAGTCGTTCGCGAGGAACAGGTCGGGCCAGCCGTCGCCGTTGAAGTCCGCGGCGGCGGCGGCGAGGGTCCAGCGGGTGCTGCCCACTCCCATCTGGTCGGTGACGTCTTCGAACCGACCGTTCCCGAGGTTATGGAACAGGCGATTCTTTCCGCCGTTGGTCGCGAACTCGAAGCTGTTGTGCATGATGCGGGTCGTCCGCAAGTTCCAGAAATCGATGTCGGAGCGGAAGTAGCCGGTGACGTAGAGATCGAGCAGCCCGTCCCGGTCGTAGTCGAGCCACACCGCCCCATTGCTGTTCATCCACTGGCGCAGTCCCGCGGCGGCGGTCACGTCCTTGAAATGCAGGTTGCCGAGGTTCTTGAACAGCTGGAGGTATCCCCACTTGTAGACGAGCAGGTCCTCGAGCCCGTCGTTGTCGTAGTCGCCCCACACGGCACCCATCGACACGCCCTCGCCTGGGCGGTTCAGGTCGGCGACGCCCGCGCTCCGCGCGACGTCGACGAACGTGCCGTCGCCCCGGTTGAGATAGAGCGCGTTGGGGAATCCGAACCGGCTGTTCGTGAAGTAGAGGTCGGGCCAGCCGTCGTTGTTGACGTCGCTGACGGACACGGACGCCCCAAGCGCCGCCACGAGCGGGGCGACGTTGTCGATCCGGTGATCGAGCGTCGGCGCGTGATGGACGAAATCGATGCCCGCCTGGTGCGCCACGTCGCGCAGCGAAAAGCCGGGCGGGGCGGCTCCCGCGCCGCCCCGCTCGTCCGGTCGCCCGCGATTCAGCGCGACGACCAGGAGGACGGCTCCGAGAAACACCGTGGTGAGGACGAGCCGCCGCACGCGTAGAAACGTCACGCCGTGAACCATATCGCGTGGCCTTGTCCCCCGGCAAGGACGGAACGATGTTGCCAGCCACGATGAGTCCCCCTGCCCTGAAGGGTCTCGCCATCGCCACCACGCTGCTTCTTGCCGGCTGCCGCGGCCGGGGGAGCGAGCCGGCCGGCGGGAGCCTCGAGCGCGATGCCGCGATCCTCACCGCGCGGACGCTCGGCCTCGCGTACCTGCGGAGCGAGCAGCTCGCCCAGGCGGAAACGGCGTTCTCGAAGATCGTCGCGCTGGCGCCCGATCAGGCGCTGGGCTACGCGAATCTCGGACTGGTGCACCTGCGATTGGGTCGTTACGACGTGGCCGAGCGGGAGATCCGCCGGGCGGCGGCCCGGGACACGGCGAGCGACGACATCGCCCTGACGCTCGCCAAGGTCTACGAGCTCACGGGCCGCACCGTCGAGGCGCGACGCGAGGTGGATCGCGTGCTGCGGCGCAGCCCTGACGACCTGCGCGCGCTGTACGAACTGGCCGCGCTCGACCCGGCCTCCAAGGAGACCTACCTCCGGCGGATCGTGGGACGCGCGCCCAACAACGTGGCGGCCCGGCTCGAGCTGGTGGACGCGCTGGTCTCCCGCGGCGCGGCAGACTCGGCGGCGGCCGAATTGGAGGCGCTCGAGCGGCAGCTCCCCGAGCTGCCGCGAGAGGCGAACCGGTTCTTCCAACAGGCCCTCGGCTTGGCGCGCGCCGGTCGCGCCGCCGCCGCGGCCGTGCCCGCTGCGACGTTTCATCGCTTCATGGAAACGACCGCGCCCTACCAGGCGAGCCTCGAGAAGCTGCGCGGCGCGGGCGGCGCGCCGCCCGGCTACCCCATCCTGACATTCAATCCGGTCATCACGCCGCCGGCGCAGGACGCGCGCACCATCGCCGCGGCGATCCGCTTCAGCGACGTGACAACCACCGTTGGGCTCGGCGGCGTGCCGCCCCTCCCCGACACCGCCGGCGACGTCGCGCTCGCGATCGGCGATTACGACCGCGACGGCGCAGAGGATGTGTTCGTTGGGGCCCACCTGTTCCACAACGAGCTGGCACATGCTACCGAGACGACAGACCGCGCCGGCATCCGGCTGCGCGATCGGGCGGGGGGGGCGGTCGCCGCGACGTTCGGCGACTACGACAACGACGGGCGGCCCGACCTGTATGTGGCGACCGCGAGCGGCGGCGCCCTGTTCCGCAACGCCGGCGACTCGACGTTCACCGATGTCACCGCCGCGGCCGGCCTGGGCGGCGCGCCGCCCGCCACGGCGGCGCTGTTCGTGGATCTCGATCACGACGGCGACGTAGACCTGTTCCTCGCTACGCCCTCCGGGAACCGGGTCTATCGCAACGTCCTCGGTGGGCGGTTCGAGGAAATGGCCGGCCCGATGGGCCTGGGGGGCGGAGCCGGCGGGACCCGCGACGCCGCGTTCGGCGACTTGGACGGCGACGGACTTGTGGATCTGGTCGTCGTGGGAAACGACGGGCGACTCACGCTGTTTCGAAACGCGGGACAGGGCCGCTTCGAGGATGCGACCGCAGCAAGCGGCTTGACGCAAGGCGGAGCGCAGGGCCACGCCGCGGCGGTCGCGGTCGGCGACTACGACAACGACGGGTTCCTCGACCTGTTCGTCGCTTCCGCGGGCGGAACGGCCCCCGTCCTCTACCACAACCGCGGCGACGGGACCTTCGAACCCGATCGCCGCAGCGCGGCGTTCGCGACGCTGGGCACCCTCGCGGCGCGAGCCGCCCTCTTCTTCGATTACGACAACGACGGCTTCCTCGACCTCGTGGTGGTCGGCGCCCCGACCAAAGCGGGAGCGCGCGGCGTCTACCTGTTCCGCAACGATCAGACCGGTCGGTTCGTGGATCACTCGGCGATTCTGCCGGACGACCTGCGCGCCGCCCGCCGGGTCGCGGCGGTGGATTACGATCGCGACGGCGACCTGGACTTGATCGTCGTGGGAGAGGACGGGCGGCCGCGGTTGCTCCTTAACGACGGCGGCAACGCCAACCAGTATGTGAAGGTCGAGCTCACCGCCCTGCGGACGGGGAGCGGCAAGAACAACCGTTTCGGCATCGGCGCGACGCTCGAGCTGCGGGCAGGCAAGCTGTACCAGTCGCGCGTCGTGACGGGTCCCGTGACGCACTTCGGACTGGGCCAGCGCCTCAAGGCCGACGTCCTGCGCGTGCGGTGGCCCAATGGCGTCGCGCAGACGGTCTACTACCCTGGGACCGACGCGGACATCCTCGAGCAGCAGATCCTCAAGGGGTCATGTCCCTTTCTGTACGCCTGGGACGGAACGGCCTTCCGGTTCGTGACGGACGTCATGTGGCGCAGCGCGCTCGGCATGCCGCTCGGCATCATGGCCGGCGGAACTGACATCGCGTCCGCGCCGCCGCACGCCTCGCGGGAGTACATGCGAATACCGGGTCGCGCCCTCGCGCCCCGAAACGGCCGCTACGTCCTGCAGCTCACCGAGGAGCTATGGGAGACCGCCTATCTCGACCAGGCGAAGCTCCTCGCGGTGGACC
>Ga0209690_1000618_pt1 | contig 19155 bp, 19 predicted proteins | sample GraSoiAngelo_150_FD_186164 | JGI IMG/M metagenome (GOLD analysis project Ga0209690, IMG submission 186164) | Grasslands soil microbial communities from the Angelo Coastal Reserve, California, USA - 14_1009_09_40cm (SPAdes) (version 2) | ecosystem: Environmental > Terrestrial > Soil > Grasslands ...
TTGATCTTTTGCAAAAGGTTGCTGAACATAATCAGCTCTTCGTCAACCTGACCATCACGACATTAGATTGTGATCTTGCGCGGATTCTGGAGCCGCGTGCTCCCCGCCCCGATCTGCGCATGGAGACCGTAAGAAAACTAAATGAGGCGGGCGTTAATGCCGGGGTAATTTGCTCTCCGGTGCTTCCTGGAATTACTGATTCAAGCCGGGATCTTGAGGCGCTCGTGAAAGCAACGGCTGCCGCAGGAGGCAAATATATTTACGCCAATCCACTCTTCCTCAAGCCCTGTTCAGCGGCGATCTTTCTTCCCTTCTTGGAGAAACAGTTTCCTCATCTGGCGCAAAGTTACCGGGAAAGATTCAGCAAGAAGGCATTTCTGCCTCAGGCCTATCACAAAAGGATCTCGCAATTGATGGCCCATCTGCGACAGAAGCACAGCATCGGCGGCAATCGTCAACGCTATGGGGAGCGGCTCGAACTGACGAAGCGATCCGAAGAACAACTGGCCCTTTTCTGAACATCTCGAAACACCGGTTAAAGAAAAGTAAATTTCAGCCTTGCTGCCCAAACTCGCGGGTAACCAAAGTGAGTACCGGAAAAAGGATTTCCAAAATTGTAAACAAATTGATGGTTAGCTAGATTTTGTACGTCGAGCTGTGCCCTGAGCGTCATTCGCTCGCTCGAACGTCCCGGGCAGTCTTCAGTTTTACCGACGATAGCCCAACCACATGCCCAGACCGACGCCGAGTAGCAACACGCCGGTGAGCTTCTTGCGATCGCTGATGGGAACGAAGCGAGTCTGCTGATCGCTGACTTCTATTACTCCTACAGGGACGGCGTGAACGCCTCCCCCGCCACCACCACCCTCTCCCCGAGCGCTAGTGTCCCCTACGCCGCCCGTGCCCGCGCCGGCTCCATAGCCATAACTGATGCGAGCGACCGGAATGATGGTTTTTCCTTGGGCCACGATTGGTTCGCCATAGATCGCCTTGACACTGGCCTGGCCAAGAATGCCATCTTTTAACGATTGCAATAACATCACACTGCCCATAAGAACTCCTCTTTACGCGGTAGTGGAGGGCGCTTAAGAGTGGTTCGTAACTGCGCCCACTCCGCTAGTTGGATTGTAAAGCAGTCCTTGGTTTCACGAAGCGTACTTGCTGCTCAATTTTCCATTTACCGATTGCCAATTTGCCGGGACCAATAGAAAATCCCCAACACTGGCAATGTCGTCCTTAACGACAGGATCGCAAGTCGCAATCACGACAGTGAATCAAGGAAAGTTACGCCACATCGGCCTCGCATCCTTTGTCGCGGTGCTGTACGCCTACTGCGCAGGAGGACCGTTCGGGTTCGAGGCGATGGTTTCAACTTCCGGCCCGGGGATGGCATTGCTTTTCATCCTCGTCATACCGCTACTGTTCAGTGTGCCGATGGCTCTGGCGACGGCGGAAATGTCTAGCGCGATGCCGGTCGAGGGGGGCTTTTATCGATGGACGCGTGCCGCCTTCGGCGATTTCTGGGGTTTCCAATGCGGCTGGTGGAATTGGACCGGCACATTTCTCATCACCGGCGCCTACGGGGTGCAATTGGCTGACACCGTAGCGCGTGTGCTGCCGGTACATAACAGATTTCAGCACTGGGTGATTGCGTTCGCATTTATCGTACTGGTCGGACTTCTTAATTTTCTTGGCATCCGATTGGTGGGCATGGTTACGATGGTTCTGCTGCTGCTTCAAATGGCTCCGGTCGCGGTCTTTACCTACTTCGGCTTCACCCACGCACACTTCAATCCTTTCCATCCATGGATGCCACCACACCACCCCTGGCGTGAGGTTTACGGGGTTGGCTTGGCACTCGGTCTTTGGATTTATTCAGGCTACGAGCAGCTTTCCACCGTAATTGAGGAAGTGGAGGATCCGGCGCGCAATTTTCCTCATGGCCTCGCGATCGTCGTACCACTGGCGGTGATCAGCTTCTTCCTGCCAGTGGCAGCGGCTCTCACAGCGGTTGGAAATTGGCAGAAATGGCAAACCGGCTACATGGTGACGGCCGCACGATCGGTGGGAGGGCCTTGGCTGCAACTCGCCATGTTCGGCGCTGCGGCAATTTGCGCTTTCATATTGTTGGATAGCACCATACTTTCGGTAACCCGCATTCCGTTTACGATGTCCGAAGACGGTTATCTGCATCACTCGCTTGCTAGACTCAACGCTCGATTTGGCACACCAGCGCGGGCGATTCTTTTGTCCGTCATTTCTTCTGCGGTGTTGGCGTTCTGGAACCTGACCCAATTGATAGCGATTTACGCGTGGCTGCGAGCTGCGACTTCTATGCTTACATTGTTATCCCTGTGGCGGCTGCGACTCTTGGCTCCCGGGCTAAAACGCCAGTTTGTGGTGCCCGGAGGTACCGTCGGCATGGCGGCAGTTGTCCTGATACCGATTAGCCTCTTTGCGTGGGCACTCATCAATAGCGATCCTTCTGCGACAAAATGGGGACTGGCGTGGCTCGTCGTCGGGCCCGTGGCGTATTTATTATTGCGAGCACCTAACCGATTGATCAGACGTCGTTCGGAGCCAGGGACAGAACCGCAGCAATGAAAATTCGCGTGACATTGCATACTGGTTCCTCACCCCACAGAACTGGACTGCAAGTTTCCTCCTCTAACGACGTTCCTATTAAGGGTTTGTGTCGAAGAGATTCGCAATTTTCAGGCTGAAACAGGCCGTCGCAGACTGACACTAGTTGTCATTTGGGACGGGCGTAATTTGTCAGGATCGCCATTTGCTGAGCACCTCGTACCATGCCCGAGAAGTAACCGACACGTTAGGCATAATTGAAAATAAAGCGGTTTTCGTGGCCGCTCCCGCTTACCTTGGTAACTTCTGCTGTGGCCTGCTAAGTGCCATCATATTGCGTGAGTCGGTCAACCGGACAAAACCAGTCAAACGGAGATGAGGGGAAAAGATGCGGAAACAGAAGGGTTTCTCACTAATTGAATTGCTGATTGTGGTGGCGATTATTCTTATCATCGCCGCTATCGCTATTCCAAACTTGCTGCGCGCGCGTATGGCTGCTAACGAGTCGTCCGCCGTCAGCTCACTTCGTACCATCAACACAGCTGAGGTAACGTATCAGTCGACCTATCCGACAACCGGATATGCTGCCCTTTTGGCGCTCGGCAATACGCTCGGCGCGGCTTGCCCGAATCCACCCACCACCGCGCAGGCCTGCTTGATTGATCCGGTTCTGGCGAATAACGGCCAGCCCGCTGGCACAGGCAAAAGCGGTTACAACTTTATTGCCGCACCTTCTGGCGCTGGCAATGTTCAGTATGTAACGACCGCCATCCCGGTGGTCGTCAATCAGACCGGCAACCGCAGCTTCTGCGCGGTTGAAGATGCAGTCGTGCGCTCCAAGGCCGATGGTTCCGACCCGGGCGCCCACGACGTTTGCATGGGCCTGAATCCGCTGAACCAGTAATTACGATTGGCCTGGTGCCTCGGGGGAGGGGCAAAAGGCGGGGGAGCAGAGGAGAAATCCGCTGCTCCCTTTATTTTTCTGCCCGTAATCCGATGCCTGCTAAAGATCTCCTGCCGCTTAAAATAAGCCTGCTATTTCCACGCAGCAGAGCGCACCTAAGACGTAGTCTCAGAAATCACTTTCATCGACTTGTAGGTGCTTCCGCCGGAATTTTGGTGGCTTGGATTGACCATAGTGGGTTGACCATATTTGTCACTATTTGTCATTCGGGAAGTTTTGTTGCTCACCCGATCCCACCGGTGTTTGTTCTCCGTGCGTAAGCTGATGACGTACTTATATTTACTCCCCAGTTACTGGCGGGTTGGGTCGGATTATAAGAATGGCCTGCAAACTGCGATCAAATAGTCCGAACGGCAAAAGATTCTTTGTCATAGGGGTAGCGAGGCCGGGGGCAAAACAGATGCGCAAGAACAAGGGTTTCTCGCTGATTGAACTGCTGATTGTGGTGGCGATTATCCTGATCATTGCCGCCATTGCGATTCCTAGTTTGCTACGGGCTCGCATGGCAGCGAATGAGGCGTCGGCGGTCAGTTCGCTTCGGACCATTAACTCGGCCGAAATTACTTATCAGTCAACCTATCCGACAAACGGATACGCCGACCTCTTATCACTCGGCAATACGCTAGGGACAGCTTGTCCGAACCCTCCAACGTCGGCACAAGCCTGCCTGATCGATTCCGCACTGGCCAACAATGGTCAGCCTGCCGGCAGTGGGAAAAGCGGATACAGTTTTGCCGCGACCCCCTCTGGCGCCGCCAACGCCAGGTATTTGGCCACCGCTGTGCCTCAATTAATCGGAGCGAGCGGGCAGCGCAGCTTCTGTTCTAATTCGGACGCGGTCGTACGTCAGCAGCCCACAGGCGCGGCCATTGGGTCAGTGGCGGCTTGCGCAGCCTTGAGTCCGCTAAGCCAGTAATTCAGCTTCGTGTCAGAGAAAGGCAGGGGCAGCGCATGAGCGCTGCCCCTTCTAATTTGTTACCATCCGAAATGATCCCATTGATTTCCGATTTGGAAAATTTCTTCGAATATTCAGGTCTCTTGTCGTGTTCGGCAACATTGTCCTAGGCACCAAAATGTGTCTGCTTTGATTGACATCGTTTGTCATCGACGTAACAAATGGCAAGCTAGGGCCGCACGATTATCTGGCGGTCGCGCACTGCAACAAGTATGTCGTTGATTCGTGACTGGTTAACCCGAGGTGACCGGAGCTTGCGGGGAGAACCGACAACGGCCATCTACCTGCCACTTAAACAGTGTATAACGGCAGGCGTAATCAAAAAATTAGCGGCAGAGAGATGAGGTAAAAACTAGATGCAGAAACAAAAGGGTTTTTCACTAATTGAGTTGCTGATCGTGGTGGCGATTATTTTGATCATCGCCGCGATTGCCATTCCAAACCTGTTGCGAGCGCGTATGGCGGCTAACGAAGCCTCCTCTGTCAGCTCAATTCGTACCATCAACACAGCCGAGGTGACGTACCAATCCAGCTATCCCACAACCGGGTACGCGGCACTTCTGGCTCTGGGTAATACGCTGGGTGCGGCTTGCCCGAATCCACCGACCACAGCGCAATCCTGCCTGATTGATCCGGTCCTGGCGAACAACGGCCAGCCCGCAGGCACAGGCAAGAGCGGCTACAGCTTTGCGGTAGCAGTAAGCGGTGCGGGAAACGTTCAGTACGATGCCACTGCAGTCCCGCTGGTGGTTAACCAGACCGGCAACCGCAGCTTCTGCTCGGTTGAAGACGCAGTAGTTCGCACCAAAGCCGATGGCTCAGCCCCCGGCGCCCACGACGTTTGCATGGGCCTCAACCCACTTAACCAGTAGTTCAGCAAGATTAGCTTGGTGACGGCACTGAAAGAGCAGAGGAGAGATCCTCTGCTCTCTTTTTATTTCTTACGCTTTCTGTTGCCCGCCTGCTAGAGGCAGCCGTAGATGTCGCACGCGAACCGTTCGGGGAACTCCCAAGAGCGCGTTAAGAAGCGCTAGCATGGTTCCATTCTGGTTTCAATGAAATCGAAAACCAAGCCCGCTCTCGATACGGTTAAGAGGACAACGATCAACCTGTGGTTGACGCTGATTCTGGCAGCTACCTTCCTGGCATTTGCCGTGACCATCCGTTTCGACTTTGCCTACGACGATTCTCTGCAAATTGTGAATAACCCGCGGGTTCATTCGTCCGAGTTCTTGCCAACGTATTTCACGAGTCAGGTATGGGCTCAGGCGCAAGGGCAGCCGGAAAATCTGTACCGTCCGCTTTTCATGGCTTGGTTGCTGGCCAATTTCGAGGCGTTCGGCCTGTGGGCTAGCGGATGGCACTTCACCGCAATCCTCACCCACCTGATCGTCACCGTTCTCGTTTACATGCTAAGCCGAAAACTGATCCCCGACAGTTCAGCGGCCGCGCTGATTGCAGCCGGACTTTTTGCTTTGCATCCTTCGCATGTTGAAGCTGTGGCTTGGATCTCTGGCGTTACGGAGCCCTTGTCAGCCGCTTTTTTCCTGGGATCCTTTCTCTGCTATCTCGAATATCGGCGGCGAAGGGCACGGCGCGCTACCTGGCTGGCTGCATCGTTGGCCCTTTTCGCTGCTGCGACGCTAATCAAAGAAACGGCGATTGTTCTCCCCGCCGTCATCGCCTGCTATGAGCTGTGCCTGGGGAACAGCGATTTCCGGCCAAACCCGCAAAACAAGAATTGGGCAGATCGACGCGAATCTTTGGCCGCACTGGTGCCCTACGGCTTGCTGGCTGGCATGTATCTCGGCGTGCGCGCCCTGGTGTTGCATGGTCTCGCGCATCGCATCTCGGATGTCCCGCTGCGCACCTCGCTCCTGACGTTACCGGCAGTGCTGTATTTCTATTTCACACAATTGTTGGTACCGGTTGGACTCGGTGCCTTTTACGACCTGGATTACGCGAGCGAGATGACTATTTCCGGAGTCGTGCTGCCTCTATCAGTATTGCTGGCAGCAGCTCTGGGCGTGTGGTGGTGGTCACGAAAGAGCAGATGCTACCTGCCCATCTTCCTCGGCGGATGGTTCCTATTCACTCTCCTCCCTGCCTTGGCGGTTTTTATGATCATGTCGCGCTACGAGAGTGTGCATGACCGCTATCTGTATCTGCCGTCTGTCGGCATTGTGATCCTTGTGGGTTACGGGTTGACAAGACCCTTCTCAACGGCTTCGGCTCCCGCAAGGAACGTTTGGCGGGGCGCAGCAATCGCTCTAATCGCAGCGCTGGGTTTCGCCACTTATCACCAGGCTCTCTACTGGGAAAACGATTTGGCACTTTTCACTCGAGGGTGCGCCGTCGCTCCAAGGAATCTATTGGCGAAGCTGAACCTCTCAGCGGAACTGACTCGCGACCACCGCTTTGAAGGCGCTTTCATGGTGGCGCAGCAGGCGATCGATCTCAATCCGAATTCCCCTTTAGCGCTGAGTGCCGGAGCTCAGGCAGCTTATTACTTAGGCAATTACACGACTTCGGAGAATTACTACGCGCGGGCCTTGGCATTTGGACCGCCACGTGTGGATCAACTCTATTATCTGGGAATGTCACGAATTGAAATGGGACGCTTTCGTGAAGGTCTCGAGCCGCTGGAGAAAGGGCTAACGCTCTGGCCAAACTCGCCCGGTTACCACTACGCCGTCGGACGTGCTCTTGCTGGAATGGGGAACTGGCCTGGCGCTCGCGATCATTACAACTTAGAGTTGGCCCTCTATCCTTCTAGTCTGAATGCCCGAAACGCATTGCAAGAGGCCGAAGCCCACCTGCAATCGGCGCCCAGAAGAGCTTTGCCGGCCAAAACCCAGCCAGATCTGCATCCGGTGAAGCAATGAGCCAACTTGGGTTCCCGCGATGCCCAGGATCGCTTTGGTCTAGCGGATGACCTCCGTAACCGCGAACCGCAATACGAAATGCTCTCGTTATCAAATATAATTTTCTTAACTCCATTGTGTGAGAACCTGTCTTTCGCTTTGTTAACCCTATGGCTGCCCTGGAAATTATCGGCCTGGAAAAGACCTACAGCGTAGGCTTCTGCCGCAAACGACCGAAGCACGCGCTACGTCCCTTACACCTCGCCGTTGAAGAGGGTGAGATCTTCGGTTTTCTAGGTCCAAATGGTGCCGGCAAGACGACAACCCTAAAGCTGCTCATGGGCCTGGTTTTCCCCACCAGTGGGTCGGCACGCATCTTAGGCTTTGAATGGACCGATCCGAAAGTGAAAGCGCAGATCGGGTTTTTGCCGGAGCAGCCGTACTTCTATGATTACCTGACGGCGCGGGAATTGCTTGCGTATTATGCGCAGCTTTCCGGAGTTCCCGCCAAGGAGCGCAGGCGGCGGGTGGATGCCGTGTTGCACCGGGTTGGTCTTCCTGATGTCGGCGGAGTTCAGTTGCGCAAGTTCTCGAAAGGCATGCTGCAGCGCGTGGGCATCGCACAAGCGATTCTGCACAATCCTCGGATAGTCTTCTTCGACGAGCCTATGTCAGGCCTCGATCCCATGGGCCGTCGTGAAGTTCGCGACCTGATGGAACAACTGAAACACGAGGGCAAGACGGTTTTCTTCTCCACTCACGTTCTGTCGGATGCGGAGGCGCTTTGTGATCGTGTCGCCATCATTCATCAGGGAGAACTACGTGGCATAGGAGTGGTGGCAGATTTAACCTCGAACGTCCACGGTAAGGTCGAGGTGGTTTGGCAAGGCACCAGGGTGCCTTCCTCCCTTAAAGCATTGGAGGCCGAATGTCACGTGACCGGTGACACTGTCCGGGCAGTGTTGCCCGAAGAAAATCAGGATGCTGCGATCGACGCTCTTCGACGCGAACACCTGCGGCTGATTTCTCTGATTCCGGTGCGAGCCTCACTTGAAGATTACTTCGTGCAGAAACTGGCGCCCCGAGAGAAAGTGGAAGGGGTAACAGTATGAACGCCCGCGTCATTCACATTGCCTCTAATACATTTCGCGAAGCGGTGCGCGATCGAGTTCTATACAACCTGATTGCTTTTGCCCTATTGCTTTCCGGGGCAGCGATCCTGGTGGGACAAATCTCCATCGAGATCGAGAAACTTGTGGTCATCAATCTTGGGCTCACTGCAGTTTCGCTGTTTGGCGTGGTCATCGCAATTTTTATCGGCATCGGCCTGGTGTCGAAGGAGATCGATAGGAGAACTTTATATACTGTGTTGTCGCGCCCCGTGCGCCGCTGGGAATTTATTGTCGGCAAGTTCCTCGGATTGGCGGGCACGTTGGTGGTGAACACATTCTTCATGGCCATGGGAGTCTTCGGCGCACTCCTCTACCTTGCCCATCACTTTCATAAGGCTGATGCCTGGGTACTGGTGGCACTCTATTTCATCATTCTGCAATTCCTGATCATCTGCGCGCTGGCGCTGCTTTTCTCCTCGTTCTCCTCGCCGCTGCTGTCTGCGGTATTTGCCTTCGCGCTGTTTGTGATCGGCAGTTTCGCGGAAGACTTGCGTGGATTCGCCACTATGGCGCAGGGGGGTAGCCGCTGGCTCGCCACAGGAGCGGCCTACCTCGTGCCCAATTTCTCCGCTCTGAATGTAATCAGTTCGGTGGCGCATGAACAGCCAATTCCTGGGCATTTGATTCTTTACAACACCCTTTACGCGGCGCTCTACACCGCCATGGCGGTTTGCGGAGCGGTGCTGATTTTCGAACACCGGAATTTGAAATGACGGCTGCGCAGCGAACCACCATCACAGCCAGTGTTCTGCTAACCGCGTGTATGCTGGGTTCCGCTCTGCTGCTCCGCCGAGTAGACCAGATGCGCACGGGAGCCACACTACAGGACGTCCTTTACATCAGTTCTCCGAAATTGTTGAAGCGTGTAAGCCTGGGCTACGAAGGGTTACTGGCGGACATCTACTGGACGCGCGCGGTGCAATATTTCGGCCGCAAGCATATGGCCTACTCCGATCGTTATGACCTACTGGCGCCCCTGCTTGAAATTACAACAGCGCTCGATCCGCATTTGATAGTTGCATATCAGTTCGGCGCGAGCTTTCTTGCCCCTCCTCCGCCGGATGGCGCAGGCATGCCGGAGAGAGCAATCCAGTTGGTGGAATACGGCATCCGGAACAATCCCGATGACTGGAAGCTTTATTACGATCTGGGCTTCATCTACTACATGGATAAGAAGGATTACGCGGGCGCGGCCGCAGCGTTCGATCGCGGTTCCAAGGTGCCGAACGCTCATCCCTTCATGAAGATCATGGCGGCCCAAATGGCGCAACATGCGGGTGAACTGGAAACAGCGCGCATGTTGTGGGTTGCAACTTACCAGACTACGGAAGATAGACAGATTCGCGCTAACGCACTCTCCCACCTTCGCGCATTGCGAGTGGATGAAGAGGTCGCGATGCTCGAGAAAGCCGTGGCCCAGTATGGCCAGAAGACAGGTCATCTACCGCCCAGCATGTCGGCCCTGGTAGTTGGGGGAATTCTGCCCGGCATCCCGATTGATCCCGATGGTCACCCCTACAAACTGATGCCCGACGGCCACATTGAAGTTCGCCAGCCCGACGACTTCCCTTTCACTCAAAAGGGCCTTCCTCCTGGTTACAAGCCTCCCGCAACGCCGAAACTGCGAGAGTAGGCGCCACTCAGCTACCATCGGTCGATGGTTCCAACTCCGCTACGAATCAGCCTGATCCGTGCCTTGCGTACTTGGTGGAAGGATCGCCGTGAACGCCAGGGCTTGGTCTCCGCTTTGCGAATGTCTGTGGCAGATGTCTGGGAATTTCTGCGTGACTCGACTCCAGAGCGAAGGCGACAGCGCTACGGAGACGTGGAATATGACTGGGAATACAGGATGGATACTACTAGCGCTACGGTAGGCTGGCGAGATCGACTGCTGGGCCTATTGCATTCTCCTTACCAACCCACGGAGCCGACACTGTTTGAGGAGATGCTGGCCAGCTTAAAGATTGATTTTCGCAATTTCACTTTCATTGATCTAGGTTCGGGCAAAGGACGCGCACTGCTGCTGGCTTCTGCTTATCCGTTCCGTCGGATCGTTGGAGTGGAATTGCTGCCAGCACTAAACCGCATCGCACAAGAGAATTTGCAGAATTATAAGAGTGCCAGGCAGCAATGCTTCAATGTCGAATCCATTTATGGCGATGCCCGCGAGTTCGTCTTCCCTTCCGAGCCAATCGTTCTCTATTTGTTTAACCCCCTGCCAGCGTCGGGACTGTCGGCGGTTATCGCTAACCTCGAGCAGTCATTACGCGAGCATCCGAGAGAGTTTTACGTGCTTTACCACAATCCGATCCTTGAACATGCGTTGGGAAACAGTTCGCCGCTGCGGAAGATCGGCGGGACACACCAGTATTCGATTTATCGGGCAGAATGATACGAGGGACTTCAACGTTCCCGGAGCCTCCCGCACATGTGCATCAAAGGGCTCTGACTCTTCGACTGTAGTAGCCAAAGAGCTTACAATAGAGTCAAGGAAGATCTGGCCATACGAATTCATCCGCCGTTAACGTCCGGATTGCTCCCTGCCATCTAAGATTGAGGTATCTGAAACTTCGAATTGTGAACCTGAATTCCACTCTATTAAAAGTCTTTGTTCTTGGGCTCGGCGTCGCGATTCTCATCACCCCGGCGGCGGCGGTCGACGTGCGTGCGCTGGCGGAAAGAGTGGATCACCACTACAACCAGTTGCGGAGTTTGCAAGCAGAATTCACCGAGATTTATAGGGGTTCGGGTGTCGAAAGAACTGAGAGCGGCACCCTGTGGTTAAAAAAACCGGGCAAGATGCGCTGGGAGTACCGTTCTCCCAAGGAGAAGCTGTTTGTCACTGATGGCAAGAATGCGTGGTTCTATCTGCCAGGGGACAAGCAAGTTAGGAAGAGTGGGGTACGTAAGCTGGATGATTTGCGCTCGCCTTTGGCCTTCCTTCTGGGCAAAACGCGACTGGAGAAGGAGTTGCAGGGTCTTTCCTTAGCCACCGATCAGAACCCGCTGACCGCAGGCAATGTCGTGCTGCGAGGAGTTCCCAAAGCGTTGGCTGACCGAGTGAGCGAGGTTATGTTGGAGATTACGCCGGATAACCGACTCAGCCGCATCCAAATCGATGAGGTGGACGGCTCGATAACAGAATACCGGTTTACTGACCACAGGGAGAATATTCCAGTGGCGGACCAGCAATTCAAGTTTAAAGCGCCACCAGGGGTCGAACTGATCGAAGGAGATTTCGGGCAGTAATCAGCAGCGCAACCAGTCGGCGAGAGACGGGGTCTTTTAAATGATTTAGATATAATAGGATAGGCGTCATTGGCTTGAAAAGTGCTATATGGAGTACTGGGGCATTGCCAGCAATGGTGCAACCCCTTCCGGGAGACTAGTTGCAAGGCAATCCGCGAATTTTGAATGTTAGACTGACGCGAAGGTGGTAACTGAGCTAGGGTATGGCGGAATTTCTGGTAAAGATGGCGAACGAGCGAGGCCATTTGCTGCAGCAACTGGAGCACGGGTACTCGGAATCTGAAGTGCGTGACCGCTTCGTGCAGCAAGGTTTCCTGGTTTATTGGGTCAAGCCTCGCGGAATGTTTGTGGGAGGGCAGTTTTCGTTCACTGGCAGCAGAAGACTCAAGCAGAGTTCATTTCTCATTTATAACCAGCAGTTTCTAACGCTCATCAAAGCCGGTCTTCCGATTCTGACGTCGCTGGAATTGCTTATCAAACGGCAAAAAGATGCATACCTGCGAACTTTGCTGGATAACGTTCGTGACCGTGTCAAGAGCGGCCAGATGCTCTCTGATGCCTTCGCCGCGCAAGGCGCCTTCCCCAAGATGTACACCACTACGCTTCTGGCAGGTGAAAAGAGCGGCAACATGGAAGAAGTCCTAAGCCGTTACATAGCATTTCAGCGGCTGGCGCTCACCTTCCGCAAGAAACTGGTGGTCTCACTTGTTTACCCATCACTGCTGATCATAGTGGTCACGTGTATGGTGGTCTTCCTGGTCACTTACGTGGTACCCAAGTTCGCGGACTTGTTCATGAATCTGAATGCGAAACTACCAGCAATTACAGTCTTTATGCTGGCGGTGGGCCTTAACGCACAGAAGTATGGGCCGGTAGCGCTGGTGGTGCTGATTGTCCTGGCATTGGTGTTATGGCGTTGGAAGAAGACGGATCGGGGCGCGGAACGAGTGGATCGTGCAATTTTCTCCGTCCCCCTGCTGGGCGATATTCGCATGAAATATCAGGTCGCGAATTTCTCGCGCATGCTGTCAGTCTTATTACAGGGGGGTCTGCCTCTGGTCCCAGCCATGGAAACCGCTGGGGCTTCCATGAGCAGCCGGAAGATTCTGAATGGGGTAAGGGACGCGGGTCACCGCGTTCGCGAGGGCCAAGGACTGGCGAAGAGCCTGGAGGAACAAGAGATATTCCCCGACATGGCAGTAGAAATGATCGAGGTCGGTGAATCCACGGGAGCATTGCCCGCCATGTTGAATTCGGTGGCGGAATTTTACGAAGAAGATGTGCAGACCGCTCTGGGCGCGGCTATGGCGCTGATCGAGCCGGCCATCCTGATCGTGATGGCAGTGTTCGTGGGCGGAGTTCTGATCTCGTTATATCTGCCCATCTTTACTCTAGGCGCGGGCGTGCACTGATCTCCCATCTCGGGGACAAGAGGCGAGCTGATCCAAACACGGGTTGAGAAACAGGAATGGCAGAGAAAGTGGCAGAAAAGAAATCATTGTTCGTGAACGGCGGCAACGGCGGCCATATAGTGAACGGCACTGCCGCCGAGGAACTGGATCGAGCCCGCGATATTGCGCGGCGCTATCGCTGCGAGTTCGTGGACTTGAACGACTTCCAGCTCCATCATGACCTGTTCAAGAAGATTCCTGTTGATTTGATGTTCCGCTACAACTTCGTTCCCCTGGAAGAGACTACAGAAGGAAAACTCGCGATAGCTATCGCGGATCCCAGCCAGCTAATGATGATCGACGAGATCAGCCTGCTGCTGGGCAAGCGGATCGTCACCAAGGTTTCAACCCTCAAGCAGATCAGCGACATCCTGAAGAAGACGGAACAGTCGCAGCGTGTACTCGAGGAAGCCAGCGAAGGCTTCGCCCTTGACGTCATTCACGACGATGACGTCGCCTCGGATGAAACGATTTCCATCGACAAATTGACCGCCACTGCCGGCGACATCAGTCCCATCATCCGGCTCGTGGACACGACCATCTTCACTGCGTTGCAACGGCGCGCCAGTGATATCCACATTGAAACGCGTGACGATTCTGTGGGCATTAAGTTCCGCATTGACGGCGTGCTCACACAAGCCATGCCACCCATCGGCAAAGAGCACCACTCCACCATCATCTCCCGCGTCAAGGTAATGAGCGAACTCGATATCTCGGAGCGCCGCGTCCCCCAAGATGGACGCTTCCGCGTGAAGTACAACGGACGCGCCATCGATTTCCGCGTCTCCATCATGCCTTCAATTCACGGTGAAGACGCCGTGCTGCGCGTTCTGGACAAAGAGTCGATGAGTGAGAAGTTCCGGACGCTGGTGCTCGACGTTGTCGGCTTCGACGAAGAAGATTTGAGAAAGTTCCGCCGGTATATCAAAGAGCCGTACGGGATGGTGCTGGTCACCGGCCCCACTGGGAGCGGCAAGACGACCACGCTCTATGCCGCCGTCAATGAGATCAAGACTGACGAAGACAAGATCATCACCATTGAAGATCCGGTCGAGTACCAGATTCGAGGCGTCACGCAAATTCCGGTGAACGAGAAAAAGGGATTGACCTTCGCTCGCGGTCTGCGGTCGATCTTGCGTCACGACCCCGACAAAATTATGGTCGGCGAAATTCGCGATACGGAGACGGCGCAAATTGCTATCCAGTCGGCACTGACCGGCCACCTGGTCTTCACCACGGTTCACGCCAACAATGTAGTGGACGTTATTGGCCGTTTTCTGAACATGGGGGTTGAGCCTTACAATTTTGTTTCGGCGCTGAACTGCATCCTGGCGCAGCGATTGGTGCGTGTGATTTGCGAGTCCTGCCGTGCGCTGGTGCACTACTCGGCAGAGGAACTTGAAGCCAGCGGCCTCGATCCGGCGCAATGGGCACAGGTGCCATTTTATGAAGGACAGGGCTGTATCGAGTGCGCCGGCACCGGCTTCCGCGGCCGGACTGCCATTCACGAGTTGCTGGATCTGAGCGACCGCATCCGCGAGATGATTCTGGCTAAGAAGCCAACTTCGGAAATACGGCGAGCGGCCCGGGAAGAAGGTATGCGATTCCTGCGCGAGTCGGCCCTGGACAAAGTGCGCACCGGTGTCACGACGCTCAAAGAGATCAACAAAGTCACATTCATTGAGGCCACGCGGTAGGGCAAAGCGGCAGGCCACTCCTAGCCTGGAAATAAATAGGGGGGAAGGTGCCCTTTCGGCTATTGCGTTGGCTCAGGTTGTGGGGTTTTCATTGGTATCATCTTTTAAGGCACTGAATTGGAATGAGCAGCAATTCTAAATCCGGCGCGAAACCCAAGCTCGCCTGTGAAGTCTCTGCCGACCGCATTCTGGCGGCGCGAGTCGCGGATGGTGAGGGCGTAGTGAGTACCTGCGCGGCACAGGAACTCTCGCCGGGCAGCGTAATTCCCGACCTCATTGAAAACAATCTGGTACGAAGGGATTCTGTGCGCGCGGCGATTCAGGAGACACTCGCGAGCATCGGGGATCGTTCGCGGGACGTGATTGCCGTGCTGCCTGACGCAGCAGTTCGCGTGGCACTCCTGGATTTTGAGATGCTGCCCAGCAACCGCGATGAGGCCGAGGCGGTGGTGCGTTTCCGGCTAAAGAAGTCTCTCCCCTTCGACGTGGAGAAGGCACGGGTCAGCTACCACGCACAAACCTCGGGTGCTGGTGTCAAAGTGGTGGCTGCGGTCGCCCTGTCGAGCGTAGTCGAAGATTACGAAGCAGCCTTTCGGGAGGCCGGGTACAGCCCAGGAATGGTGTTGCCCTCCATGCTCGCAGCTCTGGGCGCGGCGGAGGCACAGCGGCCTACGCTGGTCGTGAAAGTGGATGCACGTACCACCAGCATCGCGATTCTCGACCAGGAACAACTCTTGTTGTTTCGCACCCTGGAAAACCCACGCGGTGTGTCAGTCACAGGCGAACAACTCGCCGAAGATGTTTATCCCTCCGTGGTGTTCTTCCAGGACACGTATCATTTGAATATCGATCGGATTTATATTTCGGGACTCGCGGAGTCCGGCGGCGCAGCTCCTGCGCTCCGTACCCAGACCGGCGCAGAAGTACGTGAGCTGGTAAGTCCCTCGCAATTAGGTTCAAGCGCCAGTAAAGGCGTTCCGCATTGGAGAATGGCGGGAGTGGTGGGAGCTTTACTCTCCTAGTTAACTATGCGTCTGGATATCAATCTCGCAAGCCAGCCGTACGAAGATGCTCGGCAGTTCTGGCGCGGCTGGGGAACAGGGCTGGCGTTCCTGGGGCTGCTTACGCTGGTGCTCATTTACTATGCGACAGCAAATTGGCTGATAGCACGTCAGGATCGGCGCGAGATCGCCGACTATCGTGCTCAGATCGCTGAACGCGATCGTGAAAGAGTCGAAGCAGAAGCCTTCCTGAACCGTCCCGAAAACCGCACCACTCGCGACAAATCGCAGTTTCTGAACGCACTGATTCAGCGCAAAGCGTTCTCCTGGACCAAGGTCTTCGAAGAACTGGAGCGGGTGATGCCGCCGCGTCTGCACGTAGTTTCAATTCATCCCGAAATGAATTCGGATGATCAACTGGAGATCAAGATGGTGGTGGCAGGGGAGTCGCGCGAGCGTGCCCTCGATTTGGTGAAACGCATGGAAGGTTCGCAGCATTTTCAGGGAACACAGATAACCCAGGAGCGGCAGGGAGCGCAAACACCTACGGATGTGGTGCAGTTTGACATAACCGCCCTGTACGTTCCGGAAATGCCATCCCGGAGTACGCCTTAAATGCCGGAATTGAGAGAGACTCGCCGTAAGCTGCGCATCGCCGTAACGGCGCTGGCAGCCGTTGATGTGCTGCTATTGGTCGTCTTGTTTTCTCCATTGGTGGGATCGGAGCAGTCGCGCAAGCAACAAAAGGAAGGGCTCTGGAGACAACTGCAGAGCAAAAATCGAGAGGTGGCGCCGTTGCGTGGGTTGGATAAGAAAGTCGCCATCGCCTCGCAGCAGATCGGCGAATTTTACAAGGGACGGCTACCGGCTCAGAATTCTGCCCTGTCTGCCGAATTTGGCAAGCTTGCGTCGCAGAACGGAGTGAAGATTTTCCAGGCCAGGTACAAAGAGGAAGATCCCGAACCCAACGGCTTGCGGCCGCTAACCATTGAGGCTGATCTTTCCGGCGACTATCTTCAACTAGTAAGATTTATCAATGCCCTGGAGCGGGACCAGATGTTCTTTAATGTAAACAGCGTGACCTTGGGCGGCGAACAAAATGGTCCAGTCAAACTGCAGATGAAACTCGAAACTTATTTGAGGACTGGTGCGTAGTTGAAAATCGGAGCGGATAGTCGAACCAAGGTGATCTCGGCGCTTGTACTGGCAGGGCTGGCCATCATAATTGTAGCCAACGCGCTGTTCAGCAACTCCGGTTCGCCTGCGTCCGCCAATACCACGCAGGCTCCCGCAACACTCCAGCCTGCCTCACGTCTTTCGCACCGCCGGGGCGCGACCAGTCCAGCCAAGAATGCGCGCGTCGCCGTTCCAACGCTCGATCCGACCTTGCAACTTAATCTGCTGAAACAGAGCGAAGAGACCAAATACGCGGGCTCAGGACGGAACATTTTCGTAGCTCAGGCCGAACCGATTCCACGGCCAATTGCGCCCGGTCCCACGGACACGCCGCCGAATCCAGGACCTGCACAGCCGCCTGCGCCACCGCCAATCAACCTTAAGTTTTTTGGGTTCGCCAATAAGCCCGGCCAGCCTAAGAAAGTTTTTCTTTCGCAAGGGGAAGATATATTCATTGCGGGTGAAGGCGACATCGTCAATCGTCGCTATCGAGTTCTGCACATCGGGCCGGCTTCCGTGGAAGTAGAAGACGTGCTCAATAACAATACCCAGAGCCTCCCGCTGACGCTGGGGTAATGGAAAAGCAAGATCTCTGGCGGAAAAGCCAGGGCTTACCACTTATGGCTCGTAATTCCAAACACGGCTGTGGCCACGCGTACCGGCGGCGCGAGCGTGGGTACATCCTGCTCACTTTGATTTTTTTTGTCGGGATATTGGCAATTGCTGCGACCGCGGTGACGCCGATGATCACTTTCCGGATCCGCCGCGATCGCGAAGAGGAGATGATCCACCGCGGTGTGCAATATTCGCGCGCTGTAAGACGCTACTTCAAGAAATTTGGACGCTACCCGGTTCGCCTCGAAGATCTGGAAAGCACCAACAATCTGCGCTTCCTGCGCCGGCGTTACAAAGATCCGATTACGGGCCAGGACTTCAAGTTGCTTCACTTTGGTGATGTGAAACTTACCTTCGGAGGTGGTATTCCCCCGGCGATGGTGGTGAAGAACGAAGGCCCGGGGGGCGCTGCCGCCCAACCGGTCGTCGCTGGTGGTGCTCCCCAAGCTGGCCTGCAGGCTGCAAATGTTGCACCGGTCCCGGTGAACGCAGAAAGTGAAAACAACCAGAATCCGGCGCCTGCCGGCTCTCCGTCACAGCTATCTCCAAAATCACCTCAGCAGGAAAATGGCCCAGCTTCAACTTCAGGCGACTCCCTAACCGGCAAGGTCTTTGGCGGGGGGCCTATCGTAGGAGTCGTCAGCACCAGCGAAAAAGAAACTATCCGTGAATTCAACAATAAGAGCCATTACAACGAATGGCAATTCATCTACGACCCATCAAGTGACCGTGGCGGCCTTTTGAACACTCCGGCACAGCCTCCGTTGCAAGTCGCCGGACCGAACACTCAACCCGGTCAACCCCCTCTCCCAAATGGGATTGGCCCCGGGATGAATCCCGGCAGCCCTCCCCCACCTATGTCACCGCCGCCGGGCGGTACTCCTCCTAACTAACATCCCAAGAGAAAAGGCCTCATGTCGAGTGAGGCCTTTAAAACTTTGCCTTCAAAGAAATCCCAGCGGCGGTGTTACACGTTGAACGAGGAGCCACAGCCGCATGTGCTCTTCACGTTGGGATTCTCGAACTTGAATCCCGCCCCTTCCAAGGTCTCGACATAGTCGACGATGCATCCGTCCAAATACATCATCGAAGTAGCATCGACGAACACTTTCAAGCCCTCCATGTCGAATGTCTTGTCCATCATTCCCGCGCTGTTCTCGAACGACATGGAATAGGAGAATCCGGAACAACCGCCGCCAACAACTCCCACCCGGAGCCCGGCAGGTAATGGATTTTGCTGCGCCATGATCTCTTTCACCTTGGCAACCGCGTGTGGGGTCAATGTGACAGGTGCGGTCTTGGGCTTCACTTCCGGTGTGGTTGTCGTGGCCATTTGTATCTCCTTGAGTGGTGCAACTCTAAATTATAACAAAGATAAATACTGCTTTTGCCGAAAACGCGACCAGGAATCTCTTTCAAAACTCCTTC
>Ga0209690_1000619_pt1 | contig 19143 bp, 17 predicted proteins | sample GraSoiAngelo_150_FD_186164 | JGI IMG/M metagenome (GOLD analysis project Ga0209690, IMG submission 186164) | Grasslands soil microbial communities from the Angelo Coastal Reserve, California, USA - 14_1009_09_40cm (SPAdes) (version 2) | ecosystem: Environmental > Terrestrial > Soil > Grasslands ...
CCGCCATGTTTGGCCCGGTAACGATGGCTAGCCGCAGATTCTCGCCATCGAGCGACGTGTCGTTAGGCACAAATTTTTCTTCCACCAGATTCTGATCGAGCACCGGATGCCGCCCGTCTTTAATCACGAGGCGCAGCGTATCGTTCAGCTTTGGCCGGCAATAGCGGAAGAGTCGCGCCGTCTCCGCCAGTGCGCAGATAACGTCGAGGACTGCGATGGCGGCGGCAGTTTGCTGGATTGGTTCCAGTTCGTGCAACGTTTCGTCACGCAGTTTTTGGAAAAGTTGGTACTCGAGTTGGCGGGCGCGCTCGTCTGCCCCCAAGATTTTAGCCTCCATTTCCTTCAGTTCCGGGGTGATGAAACGTTCGCCACCCACGGTGGTCTGCTTGCGCGTGTAATGTGCGGGCACGCTGGCCAAATTCGACTTGGTTACTTCGATAAAATAGCCGAAGACCGAATTGTAACGCACCTTGAGCGATTTGATCCTAGTGGCGATAATCTCGCGCTCCTGCAATTGGCTAATCCAATTTTTCCCGTCCCGCGAAGCCTGACGAAGCTGGTCGAGATTGACATCGTATCCATCGCGAAAAATCCCGCCTTCCTTGAGCGTCAACGGCGGATCGTCGACAACTGCGCCCGTGAGTTTTTCGGCAAGCTTCGGCATCTCTTGAATTTCGCGCTGAAGCTGTAGTGGCAGGCGTGTCGCCTGCTGTGACTGGTTTGCAGCCGACACGGCTGCCTCTACAGGGCCCGCGCCGAACGCCAGCCGATCGAGCAGCTTTTGCAGTTCCGCTTTCAGCTTCGGTATCTGTTGCAACGATGTTTTCAGCGCGACGAGATCGCGCGCATTGCCCGAGGCTTGGCTCAAGCGCCCAGCTGCTCGCTCGATGTCGCGGATCGATTTGAGCGAGGCGCGCAACGAGGCGAGCAGGTCCGGCTCCTGCAACAAATCCGCGATCATTTGCTGCCGGCATTCCAGCTCGGTCAGATTACGCAACGGTTGCAAAATCCAAGCGCGCAATCTGCGTCCGCCCATCGGGGTGATCGTGCGATCAAGGACCGCGAGCAAGCTGGTATCCCGCGCGCTACGCGATTCAACCAACTCGAGGTTAGTTTGCGTGGCGGCGTCGAGCACCACGTAATGCGCAGGCGCATCGCAGCGCAATGAAGTGAGGTGATCGATCTTTCGCCGAAGCTGGTGTTTCAAATAATGAACGATCGCGCCAGCTGCTGCGACCGCCTGCGGCATTTCTCCACAGCCGAAACCGTCAAGCGATTTGACTTTGAAATGTTCGCACAACGTAAACGCTGCTTGTTCCGGCAGGAAGGCGTACGTGTCGTAGCCGAGTGCGCCGTTGATTTGGGAGAACTGTTGCTTCTGTTCGTCGCTGACGAGGAGTTCTGATGGCGAAACGCGGGCCAACTCGTCAAGAAACGCCTGTCGATCTTGCAACTGCGTGAGCCGGAACTCGCCCGTGCTAAGGTCGGCATACGCGAAACCAAACACGCCGCTATCGACATAAGCAGCGCCGAGATAATTCGCGCGTTTGGCTTCAAGTAGATCGAGATCGCTGACCGTGCCCGCGCTGATGATCTGCGTGATATCGCGTGAGACGATTTTCCCCGGCTGCGGGTCACTCGTTTGATCGCAGATTGCGACGCGACGCCCGGCTTTGATCAACTTCGCGACATAACTCTGTGCCGCGTGATATGGCACGCCGCACATTGGGACGCCGTTGCGTTTCGTCAGCGCGACATTGAGCAGGCTCGCTGCCTCTTTTGCGTCCTCAAAAAATAATTCGTAAAAATCTCCTAATCGAAAAAGCAGGAGCGTGTCCGCGGGGATGCTGCCCCGGAGCCGCCGGTACTGCTGCATCATCGGAGTGAGCGCGTCCTGCATCAGTCCAGAATTAAATCAGCGCCCCGGAATTGCGAGTTTGGAATTGCGAAAACCGATCAACCGCGAACCGTCTTCATCCCGTGCCGAATGATGCGGTCGATCAGTTGCGGATACGGCAGGCCCGCCTTGTTCGCTGAAAGCGCGAAGTCCTCGTCATCCGCCAAAATGGGATTTGGATTCGCCTCGATAAAATAAAGCTCGTTGGCCGCTGTGAGTCGCAGGTCAATGCGCGCGTAGCCGTCGATCGTCAGCAGACGATAGATGCGTTTGCACGTCTCCTCGATATGGGCGATGAGCGCTGGGTCGAGCCCCTCGGGAAACTGATTTTCCAGACCCCAGCGCTTGCGGTATTCCTCATCCCACTTCGCCTTATAAGTCGCAATCTTCGGTTCGTTCGGCGGAACTTCCCGGAAGACCAGCTCGCGGATCGGAAAAACCGTTAGTTGCACGTTGCCCATTAAACTCACGTAGAGTTCACGGCCCTCGATATATTCCTCCGCGATCGCGTCGCTGTTGTATTTCTCGTGAATAAAGGCGACCCGCTCGCGGAACTGCTCGTCGTTCTCGACGAACGATGCCCGCGAAATGCCGTAGGATGCCTCTTCTTTGACCGGCTTAACCAGGATTGGAAACTTGAGCTGCCTGGGCCGTGCGATGCGTTGGCCGCGCGGAATGACCACGAAGTTCGGCACATGGATGCCGTGATAGTGGAGAATCTTTTTCGAGATACCCTTGTGCTTGCAAAGAGTAAGACCAGTCGAGCCACAGCCGGTAAAGGGCAGGTCCTGCATTTCGAAAAAGGAAACGATGTTCTGATCGAATCCGGGATTGTTCTTGAACTGTTCGACCAGGTTGAAAAGAACATCGGGCGCGAAGGTTTCCAGTTTTTGCCGGAGAAGATCGACATCGTCAAAAATGGCGAGATGCTCCGCCGTGTGGCCAAGCGCGCCGAGCGCGGCCATGACGTTCGCCTCAGTTTGCCAATCCTTCGTTTTCATTTCCTTGCTGAAGTCCTGATCGACGGTGGTGGGACTTGTGCCGTCGAAAAGGACGAGGACTTTGAGTTTCTTTTTCACGTTATTTGGTGCGCTTGAATTTGCCGGTGAAGAGATAATTCATCACTAGCGTCGTGATGAAAGAGGAGACGCGAAAATCCTGCTGCGGATCGTCGTTGTGCGCGTGGAGCCCGAGCTGATCGCAGCGCTCGATGAGCCGCGCGAGGAGTCGGTTCACACTAAATTTTCTCTCGTTCGTCCACTCGGACACGGAGTTCATCAGCCGCCGCCGGCGGAGGCGCAGATACCTGCTTGCTTTTAACCCGGCGGGCGCGGCGAAGAGCTGCCGCAGATCGGCATCGTAGAAATCCGGATACGTCTCTTCGTAGAGCTTTCGTTTGCGCGCGTAATAGGTCTTGAGCTTGACGTTCAGACAATCGTAATCGGCCGCGCGATACTCCGGCATATGCACCGACGGCTTGCCCGCCAGCGAGCGCATCAGCTCATCGACGTACTCGAGTTTTTGCAGCGCCTTCCAACCGGCGTAACGCTTGCGCCAGTCGAGCCCCGGCGTGAGCCAGACCGCGAATGTCTCCGCGAAATCTTCATCTGGATGACTCTGCGCGTACCAATCCTCGAGATGCATGACGTAACTGCGGCTGAACGGGCGCGGCCGGTAAGTGTCCGGCGTTTCCTCGCGCGATGTCGGTCCAAAAATCTGCTGCCACTTTTTCTTGCGCGGAAGCTGGTAAGCGTAGGTGTAAGCGTGTCCCGCCTCGTGCCGCATCAATTTCATAAACCACTCGCGTGTTCCGCCCTCGACCTCGAGCATCATCGTGCGCTCCAGCGCGCGCAGCCGGTCGTGAACGAGAAAAAATGGCACGAAGATCGCCGGGATCCCGATGGGCACGAACCATTCATCGCCGATGTGAATTGGCGGATGGAACACAAGGCCGTGCGCCAAAAGCTCGTCGTAGAGCTGCCGGATGAGCGGTTCGAGCCCCGTGCCCTCAAGCCGCAAGCCGAGCTTGGAGATGCGGCGTTCCAGAAGTTCCTGGTCGCTCAGTGACGCCCAATCGGCAGCTTCCATTTCGCGCACGGTATCAGTTCGCGCGAAGCGCGTCACGCCTTCGCACCGCGGGCGTAGCGATCTACCGTGAAGCCAAAAGCAAAACGGATGCGGATCGGATTCAGTCAAGGCTGGAATTTCGAGGTGCAACCGAGTCTTGCGTCGCTAAATTTCTCTTGTCGAAAGAATCATTGATATGCCAAGAGTTAACCCGTTTCGGCCGAACTCACCGGTGAGCCCAGGCATGTTCGTCGGTAGAGTGACGGAACTAGACAAACTGGAGTCGCATCTCCTTCAGACGCGAGCGCTGCAACCAGTAAATTTTCTCCTTACCGGGGAGAGGGGAATCGGTAAGACATCCTTGCTCGACTATATCAAGGACGTCGCTCGCGGCAGAATCGCTCTCGGGATTGAGGGCGATGAAAAAGTTTCATTTCTAGTTGTCGAAACGGATGTCGACCAACGAACAACGCAACTGGCGCTCGCGAAAAAAATCGAACTTGGATTGCGCCGTGAATTGGGAAAATCGGAAAAAGCTCGGACTTTTTTGGCCGAGGCTTGGCAGTTTCTTCAGCGGTTGGAAGCTGGCGGAGTCGCACTCAAGGAAAAGCCTGGTCCGGAGAGCGATTTGATCGTCGAAGAGTTCGCCTACTCGTTGGCAGATACCATCAACCGCGTCACCAATGAATTGGCAGAAGATCTATTTTCGGCAAAATACGATGGATTGCTGTTACTGATCGATGAGGCCGATAACAGTTCGGCAGACTTGCATCTCGGAAACTTCCTTAAGCTTCTGACCGAAAGGCTACAGCGTAACGATTGCCAGACGGTGATGGTGGGTCTCGCTGGGCTTCCCGACGTTCGACGCGTGCTGTTGGCCAGCCACCCTTCGTCGCTTCGACTGTTCGAAGAAGTTCAACTAGGTCGATTATCCAATGACGAAGTCAAAACTGTGATCGACTTCGGAATCAAACGAGCAAACGAATCCAACGAGGAAAAAACCACCGTCACCGATGCAGCCAAAGATATCTTGGTCAACCTGTCGGAGGGATTCCCGCACTTCATCCAACAGTTCGGATACTGCGCGTTCGGGGCGGATACGGACGGAGCGATTGATGACAAAGACGTCATGGACGGCGCCTTCGGTCCCCACGGAGGCCTAGTAATGGTTGGCGATCGGTATTATCGCAACGACTTTTACAACAAGGTTCAAAAGGAGAGCTACCGCCAAGTTCTGCGAATAATGGCTCGAAAGGCCGACGGGTGGGTCTCAAAAATCGAGATAAAAAAGCAATTTCAAGGAAAAGAATCGACGCTAGCCAATGCAATTCAGGCATTGCGCGATCGCCATATAATTCTTTCTCGTGAAGGTCACCGCGGCGTCTATCGTCTGCAACATCGTGGCTTTGCACTTTGGATCAATCTGTACACCTCGAATGAGGCAAAGCGGGCGGGTGTTGAATAGTCAGCTCAGTCTGCTGCTGCTTCGGTTGGCGCATCCGAACATTGTTGTTGCCGTTCATACAATGACTGATGTTCGTTTTGCTCTTCGGCAATTGCTCAAGTCTGGTGAACCCGGTCGAGCGTTGCGCGCGGATTAGTTAAAGTCGGAGGCCTCGGAGATGCGTCCCTACCTCCTGCGGCCGACACGGCCGCCACTACAGTTCAGACGATCGATTGACACCGCGCCGAACTTGTCTATAGAGAGACCGGCTCGACACACCGAGTCGTTGTCAGAAGTCCGCGCGTCCCCAAGGGCTAGCGCGCCGGGGCTGTTCCGAATCCGAAGTAAAAGCCGCATTCCTGCGGCTTTCGGCATCGCGAATAGCGTGCTCCACCCGAGGCTCGACAACATCGGAGCAACGCTTGGACATCATGAAGCTATTTTACACAGTTGTATTTTTATTATCGCTGGCATCGGCTGCTTTCGCGCGCGAGGAGTCGGTCCTTGCACGGGTTACCAGTTACTGGGCAGGTGAGGGCCCTAAGTACGCCAGTACCGGCCACGACTGCGCTCCGGACATTGCGCCGTCGATCCCAAGCGAATTCCGTATGGCAGTAAAGTTGTGTTCCCGGATCGCGCCTGCGCCGCGGTCGACACCGGACCGGCGGTCATTAGTCGCAAAGCCGCTCGCCTGTGCGGACGAACTACGAGCCAACCCAAGGCCATCGTGGTCGACCGATTTTTTGAAACAAAGCGAGAGGCTATCGCGTGGACGAACGCGCATCCCCACTTTATGACCCTTCAAGTTGTCCGGCCCGGATCACACTCAGAACCGTCCGAGCTATGATTAATTGGAAATAAAGATTAGATCGCTTTCCGCAGTCGGAGAGGGACTTACAACTAAGATAGCCGGGCGACACTGGACAGGCGCGCAAACGCGCTGTAGATAGATACAGATGAAAAGGATTAACGCGCCAATTCGCGCCGCCCGCCGCGGTGGGCATGCCGGATAAAGGCTCGTTAGATCTCGCCAAGTTGGAGCCCGCAATTCGCGGCACCCCAGTGGTCGAATCTCACCACGCGCGGGTTTTTTGCGCCGGTATCCCGAACCGCATTCGGGAATCACACTTAACAATTTAGAAATTTATGAAACCAACACCTCAAATTAGTCACAGTCAGCACGCTTTCCGGAGTTTTCCGTTAACGGATTACTCTTTCCAGACGCCCGCCGACGCCGAGTCGAGTTCCTCTGCCGTTCCTTCGGCAACGAAGTCGCCCGCCTTCCACAAATTAAGCTGCGAATTCTTCGCCACTGAAATGAGTCGGGATTACGTGACTCAATTTTTGCTGTTCACTCTTATCGGGGGAGTCTCAGCGTGGCCGATCATTTCGATGCTCCTTGCCGTGACTCGCCTGGTTCGGAATTACTGAGAGCGGAAGAAGATCGTTTCGGCGAGGCGCCGAAACAAATTTTTCGACTGCGCGAGGCTCGTGAGAAACGCCGGTTGACGTTCCGTCCAAAGTTGGCGGAAAAAAATTACAGCTTAGCGTAAACGCCGACCAGAGGACGGTGCGATGGTGTCGCCGAACGGAAGTCGCTGACGAAACCGTCCCTGGTGCGTAGCTCGACATGACCGACGCTACGAGTGGTGCCATATACGAGCACCGAACCGATCGGCGCGGCGAATGGATCTGTCACCGATAATCTTTTGAATCCATAATTACTAACCAGATCTTTTGCGGCGTCTCTGGCGAGTTCGCTCTTAGGGCGCGAATCGATAACGCCGGAAGCGAGCAACGCCTCTTTTACATAATGCCAGCACATCGAGCGCGAATGCGCATGCGCGCGTTCCTGCGCGATCGTCGCCGCTTGCATCAGCTTGGGATCGATATGCCGATCGACCTTGGCAAACGGGTACACGATCCGGTTCGGATAATACTGCGTGATGACGGGAACTGATTCCTTTTTGCCCTGCGGGGTTTTGTAGCTGTAATGCGTAACAGGCCGTGTCGCTTCGCTTGTGCTTGGTTTCTCGATTGGTCGCACCGGCTCTATCGTAAATATTCGCGCCGAATCCCTGGTGATCGCTTGCACCGGCTTTTTCGCGATCTCCTTGCCCGGTTTCTTCGCGATTGCTTGTGCCGATTTCTTTGTGATCACGGGCATCGTTTCCTTCGTGACCACTTGCACAATATCCTTTTTGGTCTCCTGCTCGGGACTCGCAAGATGCAATTCTGAAGGGGCCAGCCCCTGCGCGTGCATGGCTACGCGGGAAATGACGAGAAGCGAGGTAGTTGCCAATGCTAGGCAGACCGGTCGCCACATGGAGGCGAGGTATGCCGGAAATTGCGACGTTGGGCAAGTTTTTTTTTCTTCCTTTTAAAGGATTTGGCGGAAGAAAGATCTGCCGAAAAGTAATAAGGCGATACACGAACGAGAGGAATAAAGCGCCCCGGGAAGCGTCGCTCATGCTTATAATCAGTGAGAGGCAATTGCGAGTTTGCAATCCCATCGCTGAGAAATTCTTTGCTTGCTGGAAAGCGTCCGCCTCCATTTGGGCGTGATGTCATGAACCTCCACATTCATCGGTCTGGCGGTCGACATCTTGTATTCGCCTTCCTTCTTGCTCCGGCAAAGATCCTCTGGGCTACGCTCGTGCAAAAGACTCCGCCAGGCCGTCCCGCCCATGCGGATTCGCCGTGTTGATTCGCAACTCTGGCGCGAATGGCTCAACTCGGGTACGAATTGAGCAACGCAAAGTCCGCCTTGGCGCTGCTCCGGCGTGACAGCTCCGAAAGCTTTCGGGGCTGGAGGCGAGGGGAGTTGAACCCCTGTCCTCGTCGCTATCCGCGCAGTCATCTACATGTTTATCCGGCGAAAAGTTTTAAGGAGCCGAACCTTGCACCGGCGCACTGCCGGCTCCCGAGCGTCCGCGCAATCGATTCACAAACCGGCGCGGTCGCTCCGCCGATTTGCCAGCCTGCTGTCCACGTTTCCGACGCTAGCAGGCGTCGCTCCGGAAACGTCGCGGTCAATTAAGCCGCGAGAGCTAGACCTTCGTGATCTGCGTTTATTTTGTTTGGTCCGGTTTTTTACGAGGCCAACGAACCATCCTCGACATGCCGCCTGCGCTTCCAACGATGAGTCGAAGCCAGTACGCCCCCGATTGTGCTTGAATAAATACCGCAAATTGAGGTCTTATGCAAACAAGCCCGAACTTTTGCGTTTCCTTTTTGCAGTGCTGCGAGTTCAATGAAGAAGAGTCCGAATGGCAGTTGAAATAACATCTCGATCTTTGGCCGGAGCTCAGCGGGAGACGACCGCCTCTTACAAGGAGATCCAGCGGCCGTTCCTTCCAGCACCGATGAAACCGGCCTCTCAATCTCGGTTTTTCGGGCGGGCTCCACGATTGGTGCGCCGTAATTTCAGTAGTCGGGCAAATCAGCTTTCGGGCGGCAAGGCAATCATCCTCTCGGTTCCAAAAAGCGGACGAACGTGGATTCGGACATTTCTTTGCGCGTACTTTTGCAAGCGTTATGGCCGCGAGTTCACCCTTGGGCCCGAACGTTACTGTGAACCCGGCATTCCTCGCCTCATTTTTTCTCACGATTTATTCGAGCACCGGACGAAAGGCGATCTTTGGGACAGAATCCGCGGCAAGTACCTTGTCCCGAAGAAGGAGCTTCGCCGGGCAAAGATCATTCTGCTCGTGCGAGACCCGCGTGATTGTTTCGTGTCGCTCTATGTCCAGATGACCAGGCGCGATCCAAGCGCCCCGGCAAAGTTCAAGCAGGAAACTGTCAGCGACCTCTTACGCGACAAAGGATTCGGAATTCGCGCCATCGTTAAAACTATGAACGATTGGCTGAATGAATTCTCGGGTCGCGAAAATTTCATGATGATTCGATATGAATCGCTGCGTGCATCGCCGGCCGAGAATTTTCGCGACGTGCTTGCTACACTCGGCGAAACGGCCCCGGACATGTCGATCTTTCAGGCCGCGCTCGATTTCTCGCAGTTCGAAAATATGAAAAAATTGGAGGCAGCTGGCGCTTTTGATTCCAAAATTCTGCGTCCCGGCGATGTACGCGATCCAGAATCGTTCAAAGTGCGCCGCGGCAAGGTAGGCGGTTACCGCGAGTATCTGTCAGCGCAGGATCAAGAATATGCGGCCGAGACGATGGCCATACTTGATCCCCGGTTTGGCTACCGCACTGACGCTGCCGGCGGAAGCACAGCATCCGGGTAGCGCGCGTCTCCGCGCGTTGGTTTTCCGCGTCTGGCAGTCTTTGTCCGGGCTAGTACCGCCAAGAATTTGTCGCAGTGACGGAGAGTTCGTGATCGCTAGGCCGCGACAAGCAATGTGCAAAGCTCGTGCTCTACCTGGAAATATTCACATTCGTCGGGATCCCCCCAGGCGACGGTTCTTTGCGGGGCCAACAGCTGCTGCAAATGCTCGTGATCGTTGCGTTTATCGCCCACAGAGAAGGCTGGGCAGCCAGCGAGTGACTCGCGCAAGAATTTTTTTTTAATTTCTACTTGCGCAGTAGACTTTAATTCTAATATCATACTAAACAAGTGGACATGAACTTTCTAAACGCGGCGAATATCGATCTCGGCATCGCTTCTGAATTGGGCCTGCCCATCGCTGCAGGCGAGCGAGCTGGCCGCGAAAGAAAAACTGCCTTTGAAATTTTTGGAACAGATTTTTATGCAGTTAAAGGCGGCCGATTATGTCAGTCCGCCCGCTCACAGAGAAGGGTGCCCAGCCAGCGAGTGACCCGCGCAGGAAATTATTTTTTAATTTCTACTTGCGCAGTAGACTTTAATTCTAATATCATACCAAATAAGTAGACATGAAACTTTCCAAACGCGGCGAATATGCGCTCCGGGCATTGATCGATCTCGGCATCGCCTCTGAATTGGGCCTGCCCATGCTGCAGGCGAGCGAGCTGGCAGCGAAAGAAAAACTGCCTGTGAAATTTTTGGAACAGATTTTTATGCAGCTAAAGGCGGCCGGTTATGTAGAGAGCAAGCGGGGCAAATTCGGCGGCTATTCACTCGCCAAAAGAATGGATCGAATTCGATTCGGTGCGGTTATCCGTTTGATCGACGGACCGCTCGCTCCGATTCGATGCGTGAGTCAAACGGGGTACGAGCGCTGCAGTTGCCCGGACGAAGTGCACTGCGGATTGCGGATGCTTATGCTCGATGTCCGTAATGCCATCGCGAAGCTTCTCGACCGCTATACTCTCGCGGACATTGTAGAAATCACGTTGCGCAAGCTGCGCCGGGACAAGGTTACGTCGCCGTTTCTCTCACGATCGACCAAGCTCCGCTCTGTGTTGCCGCCGATGGTTAATCGGCTGGGGGATGGCGGACAAGAATTCAACTCAGTAGGGCCAACATCAGGGAGACGCAGGAAATGAAATAGACAAAACAGTCGAGCGAAAAACAACAGACAAGGAGAAAAACTATGGTCATCAAGAAAATCATCTCACGGGCAGCGAGCGCGAGCCTGGCTGCACTCATTTCGCTGGCGGCGCAACCGCTAAGCGGCCAGACATCGTCCGAGTCCGAACGGCTCCAAAAGCTCGAGCGCGCGGTCGAGCTTTTGGAAAAGCGCAATGCCGAGCTGCAATCGGAAATCAGCAGCTTAAAAGCCCAGCAGGCTGCGGTTGTTCCTGAGGGCAAAATGAAAACGAAAATCATCTCAGAAGGGAAAACGTACGTCGAAAAGGTCATCGACGAGAAACCGCCCATTTACGTACAGCAGCGCGGATCGGAAATTAAGCTGGTCCTCGGAGGATTCATTCAAGTCAACTTTGAGGACAGTGACGCCTTCGCTTTCCAGGGAAATTTTGGTTTGAGTGAGATAAAAGATCTGTTCCGGCTGCGCCGGGCACGAGTCAATCTAACCGGCGATTTTGCGGAGCAATTCGATTTCAAAGTCGAAGGCGACTTTGGCCAGGGCGATGGGCTCAACTCCAACCGCACCGCATTTTCGGGCACAGACATCTGGCTCAACTGGCATCAATTTCCCGCAGCGCAAATCAAAGTCGGGCAATGGAAAGCGCCATTCGGACTGGACCAGCTTACTCCGGACACGTCCCTGTACACTATCGAACGCACTTTGCCGACCGGCGCAATTACACCGGATCGGCAGATCGGTGCTCAGCTTTGGGGAAAGCCTCTTACGAACATTTGGCCTGAGCAGAAGGATTTGTTGACCTATTACGCCGGCATCTTCAACGGGAACGGCAAGAACACGACCGTTAACGACAACAACAACTTCATGTATGTAGGCCGTCTGGAGTCGACCTTGTTCCAAGACGTTTTCGGTAAGGGATCCTTTCTCAAGCTTGGCGGCGACGTGCTCAACAGCCGCGATGACAAGGGCGTAAACATCTCGCAATCGGGGAACCTTCTGGTCAATGCTGACGGGTCCCTCTCGCCGTTTACCCTCCCTGGGGCGGATGAAAGAACGGCATGGAGCGTGGACGCCTGGCTCAAAGTGGGTCCCTTTGATTTAATTGGTGAGTACCTTCAGGAAAAAGTCAACGGCCGCACCGTGAACGGAGTGCCTCCAGGGTTCGCCAATTTTACGACGGACGGATTCTATGTGACGGGAGGCTATTTCCTGATTCCGAAGAAGCTTCAAGCCGTAGTTCAGTGGCAGGATTTAAACCCCGGACAAAAGGGTGACGACGGTCTCTATTCTATCCTGGGTGGTCTCAACTACTACATCCACGGGGACGATCTCAAGCTGATGGTTAACTATCTCCACACTTGGTCGGATTTCCGCCAAGCCAATCCTGAGTTTGGTCAGGATCAGTTCGATCAAGTCCTCGGGCGCGTGCAAGTAATGTTCTAGTTTGAACGAATGAAGGCGAGCTCGTATCTCAGCGACGCCGGCGCCGGCTGACGATCCCGACTTCCCGTAGCTGATGACGGCATTTCCTATTGAAAACAACCTATGAAGATAAAAACATTGGTAGCAGTTATCGGAGCGCTTGCGATTTTCCTGCAAACTGGCGGCGCGGAAGAGAAAACGGTGATTCGTTTCGGGCATTTCCCGAACATCACGCATGCTCAAGGTGTCATCGCCCACGCTCTGACCCGCCAAGGCAAAGGGTGGTTTGAGGAACGGCTCGGTCCAAATGTCGAGATCCAATGGTTCACTTACAACGCCGGGCCGTCTGCCATGGAGGCGATTTTTGCCGGCTCGCTCGATCTCACTTATGTCGGCCAAGGTCCCGCGCTCAACGCCCACTTCAAGTCAAATGGCGAAGAAATCCGTGTCATTTCAGGCGCGGCCAATGCTGGTGCGGCCTTGGTAGTAAAGGTAGATTCGGCTATCAAGACGCCAGCCGATTTTCGCGGAAAAAAAATTGCCACGCCGCAACTCGGCAACACACAGGACATCTCTTGCCGGGCCTGGTTAAAGGCGCAGGGGTTCAACGTTACGCAAACGGGCGGCGATGTGATCGTCGTGCCAACCAACAACCCGGATCAGCTCGCTCTTTTTCAAAGCGGCGGAGTCGATGCAGTTTGGACGGTCGAACCATGGGTAACGCGTCTCGAGCGCGATGCGAAAGCGCGCGTCTTTCTTGAGGACAAGGACATCATCACGACATGGCTTGTTTCCAGTGCGAAGTTCCTTCGCGATCGTCGCGAATTCGCAAAAAAGACCGCCGCGGCGAATGTGGAGCTGACGACATGGATTCAGGAACACGAAGCGGAAGCACAGAAGCTTTTGATTGCGGAATTGAAAGAGGAAACGAGAGCCGCCTTTGCGCCCGAGGCCGTCGCACAAGCTTGGAAACGAATTAAGTTTACAACCGAGGTGTCGCCCAATCTGATTGCCAAAGCGGTTCAGGATGGCAAAGACGCGGGATTTTATAAAGGTTCGACCGACACGTCCAAACTCGTCGAAACGCCCTGATCCTTTCGCCTTCGGTTAAGCAAAACCGATTTTTCAAATGTTTGTCACTCGTGCGATTCGTTTGGGTTCAAAAGCGACCTCGTCGGTCAGCGAAGAGCTGCGAGTAATAGCTCCGAGCAAACTCGCGATCGAAGATGTATCGAAGAGTTTCAAAACTGGCACCGGCGTCGTACAGGCGTTGGATCGAGTGAGTCTGCAAGTAGGCGAAGGTGAATTCGTCTGCCTTGTCGGCGCGAGCGGGTGCGGAAAATCAACCCTGCTCAACATCATTGCTGGATTGGAAAAGCCCGATGGCGGCAATGTGCTCGCGGATGGGAAGCCGGTGACCAGCCCAGGGCGAGAGCGTCTCGTGATGTTCCAGGAGCCGGCGCTTTTTCCCTGGCTCGATGTTTTCGGAAATGTGCTTTTCGGACTCAAGCTAAAGCCGAACTTGAGCAAAAAAAATCGACACGATGTCGCGAAATATTATCTCGAATTGGTTGGCCTGAGCCGGTTCGAACACGCGAACATTCACGAGCTCTCCGGTGGAATGAAGCAGCGCGTCTCCCTGGCGCGCGCACTTGCGCCGAATCCGCGCGTGCTTCTCATGGACGAGCCATTCGCCGCACTCGATGCGCTCACCCGCGAGCAACTTTACGGCGACATTCAGCAAATCTGGAAAGCGCGGCGCAAGACCATTGTCTTTGTCACGCATAATGTTCGCGAAGCAGCTTGTCTGGGCGATCGCGTTCTGCTTTTTTCGCCACATCCCGGCCGCATTCGGGAAGAATTTCCGGTCGAGCTACCCCGCCCGCGCGACATTAACAGTGTCGATCTTGCCGCTCACGCCACACAAATCACAAAGGCTCTGAAGAGTCTCGGTAAAGCCGAAGTCACTGTCGCAAGATGAAACGATTTCTTCTAGCGGCTGCATTCTTCGCTGTTCTTCTCCTGCTTTGGGAAGCAGCGTTTCGGGCCAGAATTTGGTCGCCTGTCCTGTTGCCGTCGCCGTGGCAGGTCGCGAGCTATTTGAAGAACGCGGCTGTGGACGGAACTCTGGCAAAGGCAACGGTGATCACCATGCGCCGCTTGCTCGCCGGTTACCTCATCGGACTTGTCGTCGGACTTCCACTCGGACTCTTAACCGCGCGTTGGAAATTGTTTCGCGATACGATTGGCACCATGGCGCTTGGCCTGCAAACGCTGCCCAGCGTCTGCTGGGTCCCGCTTGCGCTCCTATGGTTCGGTCAAACAGAGGCGGCCATGCTCTTCGTGGTTGTCATGGGAACGCTCTGGTCGGTGGTCATCGCAACCGACACCGGCGTACGCAACGTTCCGCCAATTTACCGCCGCGCCGCGCTGACCATGGGGTCCAAACGCTTGCACATGTGGTTCAAGGTTATCCTGCCAGCCGCGCTTCCCTTCATCGTCAGCGGCATGAAGCAAGGTTGGGCGTTCGCATGGCGCTCGCTCATGGCAGCGGAAATTTTCGTGACGATCCTTACCGGCTTCGGCCTCGGCCAACTTCTCCATTACGGCCGCGAGTTGAGTGCGATGGATCAAGTCATCGCGATCATGCTTGTGATCGTTGTCATCGGTTTGCTCGCCGATAAAATCTTTTTCTCGCCGATCGAAACATTCCTCCATCGCCGCTGGGGTACGAGCCAGGCATGAAATTCGGTGAAAAACGGGCGCCCGTCTCAGCGCAGCGAGAGGTGCGCATCACCAATAAACTCGGTTTGCACGCTCGGCCAGCAGCCCAGTTCGTTAAACGTGCGAACAGTTTCCGATCGGAAATTTGGATCGTGAAAGAAGGAAAACGATATTCAGTTGCCAGTCTCATCGATGTTCTCCGGGCTAACCTCGATTGCGGCGCTACGGCTACGCTCGAAGCACACGGGGTCGACGCGGAAGAGGCCCTTGAGCAATTAGAGAAGTTGCTCGCGGAATTTCACGAGGAGGACGATGTCTAACGTAGCGGGCGTGCGACCAGAATTCCGCTATCCGAGCGGTAGCGATACAGATATTTCGAAGGCTGCGCGTCCACGATCACGTGGCCGTAATTCCCAGGCGAAGAAGCGTGCATAAAATGTAGGACGCCGTCGTTGGTGCGAAACGCGAGGCCGACGTGCGCGGTCGAATAAAGTCCATTTCGATCGCGCGAAATAATTCCGATGATGTCGCCGCTGTGCAATTTGGACTCAATTCCGGCGACGCGGTTTTTTGGAATTTCATACAGGGGGCGCGATGAAACATTCGCTTCCATGCGCGCGAGCGATCCGAGCAGCGAACGGTTCGCCGCGAGATAACGGTAGTGCCGCCAGCCCACGCTCATTTCCCCAGCGGAATGCGGCACGCTCACGCCGCCGAGAGTGCGCGTCAGATCTTCCACGAGACCCCGGCGGTCATTGTCGTAAAGCCAGTCCTCTAAATAATGCAGGCGCGAAAGGTATTCGCCGCTGCATTGGCCTCCGCGATAACGGTCGAGCTCGATGTAATGCAATAGACGCTCCGGCGTCCAATTCGATTCTGGCTCGTTCAGCATCCGGGCGAAGCTGAGCGCGATTTCGAAAAACGTCCAGCAATCCATCCCCTGAAAATTGACCGACGGTGACTCGATTCGATTATCGATTTCGAGAGTGAAATGTTTGTAGCGCGTCCCAACCAGTGCCTGTCCCACGGTCGCGGTCCGTTCGCCGATCGGCAGCGCTTTCCAGTTCCCGGATTTGGCCTTCGCAACCAGCCGATTAAATTGATCCTGTCCCTTAAAAACCGTGCTGAACGGCAAGCGTGATTCCATCGCGAACGCGACCGAGCAAATCAAAAAGACAGGAACGAGAATTTTCCAGTTTCGCATATCGCGCACAACTCAACGCGGAATTCATACGCAATCAACCGAGTTGTGGGGGAGCCAGTGTTGTAGGGGCAGGCGTGTCGCCTGCAATTCTCCTGTAGCGGTGGTCTACGACCGTCGCATCTTTTGCAGTCTGCTCGCAAGATTGCCATCTGTCATTCCGACCGAAGTGGAGGAATCTCTTGCTGTTTGATTTTCCCTTCCTCGCTTTCCTGGCGAACACTGAAAGATGTCTCGCTCCGCTCGACATGACAAAGAGCGCATCGGCGCAAAAGGTTTTGCTTCGCTGAGGAAGCCTTATATGCCTTCGTGAAAGTGCCGATTCGTTTCCAAGGAAGAGCCGGAGAGATATTGTCATTTCCAACATTTCCACCATCGTCTTGGCTCATGTGCAGCCTTCAATGACTTAACCATCTCAGCTAGGCTTTGGAACCTGATGCTTCCGAATTCATTCATTAGGATCACCAAGCGTGAGTCTGGGGTTTTCCCGGGGAACAAATAGCGGAAAAAAAGCCAGCCAATACTACCAAGGCCAGTCAGACAACGGAGCGAGAAATCTTCTCGTCTATGAACGTTTTCGTATGCACCTTTGTAGGCAAAAAAACGCTCTTCCACGTCACGCTCCCATGTGACACGAGCTCTCTCACTGTTTTCAATTAGCCCCGCTGCTACCATTGCCTCAAAGCAGGCTCGATGGTGCGCATCAAGCAGAGGTTTCGTGGCTCCGAGGTTCGTCAGCTTCGGTGAGTTCGCTGAAATTCATTAAGCGTGATACGTGATTGATGTGCACACGGAGGCGTAAGCTATGTGCTCCCAGATATGCCACGCCTGAAGAAACAGGCGTGCGCGTCCCCCGAACCCCAGGGAAGGCGTGTCGCCTGCCAATGGCTGACTGCTTTCGGTTAGCGCAAAAGGTTTTGCTTCGCTGAGGCAGGCTTATATGCTTTCGCGAAAGTGCCGATTCGTTTTCCAAGGAAGAGCCGGAGAAATGTCGTTCGCCAAGCCTCGGAGGCTGGCGCCAGGACTAAGCGCTCCACGCGCGTCCGCTTGCGTCCGCGAGCCGACTGGCACAAGCGCAATTTTCTCACCAGCGTCCTGATCCCTTCGCTTTTCATCAAACGCGCCGGTGGTTACGCGCCGCCGCAATTTCCGAAAATCCGCGAAGGCGAGATTTGCATCACCTGGATCGGGCACGCCTCGTTTCTTGTTCAAACTCACGAAGTCAATGTCTTGATCGACCCCATCTGGTCGAAATGGCTCAAGGTGATCAAGAGACTGAAACAACCAGGCTTCGAAATTCATCATCTGCCGTCCATTGACTTCGTCTTGGTAACCCACGCGCACTTCGATCATCTCGACCGGCGTACCTTGCGACGCATCGCCGCCGATCAACCCATTGTCGTGCCTATGGGCGTAGGAAACCTGGTGCACGATCTCGGTTTCCACATTGTGCACGAGCTTGATTACTGGCAGACGGTGGGACTCGGGCCGCTTAAGATTTCGCTCACGCCATGTCACCACTGGGGCGCGCGGTTTCTCGCAGACTTGCATCGCGACTTCGGCGGATTTGTCATAGCGGTGGACGGCCGCACGATTTTTCACTGCGGCGACAGCGCATACTTTCCGGGATTCAAAGAAATTGGCGACCGCTACAAGATCGATATCGCCTTGCTTCCCATCGGCGCCTACGAAGCGCCCAGCGGTCGCCAAGTTCACATGAACCCGGAAGAAGCAGTGAAGGCCTTTCTCGAACTTCGCGCCAAGACTTTGATTCCGATGCATTACGGGACTTTTCGCCTCGGCTTTGAACCGCTTCATGAGCCTCCACAACGATTGGTCGCAAGCGCGCGCACACACGGCATCGAGGAAAAGATCCTCGTCATGACGGAGGGCAAGCCGGTGGTGCTGTGAATTCAAAACATTCTTGCCACGGATGAACACGGATGAAACACAGATCAGGAGAAACGATTCCTCGTCCCACCCTCTCTCCTTTCCCAGGGGAAGCGGATGAAGGTGAGGGATTTTGTCTCTTTCTCCATCTGTGAAAATCTGTGTTAATCGGTGGCTAAATTTCTTCGGCGCACTCGGAGCCGGTCTACTAATCGTCGGATTTTGCCTCATTCTGCTTTGGCATGATCCGCTCGTTTTTTGGAACGACGATTATGAAATATCGGTGCTGCCCGTGTTCGCCGATGTGGCGCGCAGTTGGTCCGAAGGCCATTGGCCGCTCCTGAGTTCTTACTCCTGGGTCTGTGGCAATCTCGCCGGGGAATTTCAGTACGGCACGTTCTCCGTCTTTGTGAATGCGGCCGTCATCCTGATTTGGAAGTTTCCGCTGACATTTCCGCAACAGGCAGCCGCTCTTTCCATCACGCATCTTTTTGTTCTGGCAATCGGCGCATTCTTGCTCGCACGCGATCGTCGATTTTCAATTTCACTCTCAATCTCGGTTGCGCTGGTCGCCTCTTTGAACGGCTGGATCATTTGCTGGGGCGCGACTGATTGGTTCGGCGCGCTCGGGGCTTTCGCGTGGCTGCCATGGGCATGGTGGGGAATGGAGCGCGCGTTGGATGTACGAAGAACGAAATGGAGATTTCTCTGGCCGGCGCCCTTTGTCTACCTCGTCATTACTGGCGGCTTTCCTTACGCGGTGGTTATGCTGGCGCTGTTGCTGGTCTGGTTAACGATCAAGTCGTTAGCTCAAACGCGAAACGTCTTGTCAATCTTGCCGTTGGCTTTCGGCACCCTTCTCGGGTTCGGACTTTCTGCGCCGGCATGGTTGGCAATTCTTGATTACGTTCGAGGTTCAGCGCGCGAGCTGCAGCCGACCTCAGAGCATTGGCAATGGCTCGTTCCGCCTGCGGCGCTCCCAGGATTAATTCTTCCCTGCTGGACTGTGAAATGGACCATGTTCTCCTCACGTCTGATTCCGCATACCGCGACGGAATTGGCGTGC
>Ga0209690_1000622_pt1 | contig 19077 bp, 14 predicted proteins | sample GraSoiAngelo_150_FD_186164 | JGI IMG/M metagenome (GOLD analysis project Ga0209690, IMG submission 186164) | Grasslands soil microbial communities from the Angelo Coastal Reserve, California, USA - 14_1009_09_40cm (SPAdes) (version 2) | ecosystem: Environmental > Terrestrial > Soil > Grasslands ...
TGAGACGCGCTGTGCTCCTCGCGTCGCTGCTCTTCCTCGTCTCGATCGGGATCATCCTCGGCGGCGTCGCCGTGTTCACGAACGCCGTCGAGTGGCTGGGCCGGCGGCTCGGCATCTCCGACGGCGCTATCGGGAGCATCCTGGCCGGCATCGCGACCGCCCTGCCTGAAACGCTGATCCCAGTCATCGCCATCTTCGGGGGCAACACCAGGGCCGAAACCGACATCGGTATCGGCGCCATCCTCGGCGCGCCGTTGATGCTCGGCACCCTGGTCTTGCCCCTGCTGGCCGGCTTCCTCCTGTTCCTGGAGCGGATGGGAAAGCGGGCAGGCGACTTCGAATTGGACTACCACGCCGTTCGTCACGACTTGAGCTTCTTCCTGGTTGCCTACGGCTTGGCGCTGCTCGTGGCGGTTAATCCGCTCGCGCCCGTGCGCTACGTCGCCGCGGTCTGGCTCCTGGCCGCCTATGTGTGGTTCGTCAAGGTCCATCTCGCAAGCGGAGAGGTCAGCCAGGTGGAGCTCGGTCCTCTCTATTTCTGGCGCCGCGCCGGCCGGCCGGCCACCGCGCTGATCGTGACGCAGGTCCTCGTCGGGTTGGGGCTGCTCATCGGAGGCGCGCACCTGTTCGTCCACGTGGTCAAGGACGCCGCACTCGGCCTGGGCGTCTCGCCGCTCGTGCTGGCCCTGCTCGTCGCGCCCATCGCCACAGAGCTGCCGGAGACGATGAACAGCTTCTTCTGGATCTATCAGAAGAAGGACACGCTGGCGGTGGGGAACATCACGGGCGCGATGGTGTTTCAGGGAACGTTTCCGGTGTCGGTGGGCCTTGTCGGCACCGCCTGGAACTTGGACTCGGGCGCGATGCTCAGCCTGGCGCTGCCGCTCGCCGGGACGGCGCTGTGCGTGGCCCAGATCCTGAAGACCGGCCGGTGGGACCCGCGCCTCGTGCTGGTGTGCGTCGTGTTATATGGTGGGTATATGGGTTATCTGCTCTTGCGGTGAGGACGCCGTGGGTCGTCGTACAACCACACCAGCAGAGCCGTCCTTCGCGGAGGACGCCGCCGCGCGCGAGACGCGCCGCATCCTCTGGATCGTCCTGTGGCTCAACCTTGGCGTCGCCGCGGCGAAGTTCGGCTACGGGCTGCTCACCGGCTCGGTGAGCATGCAGGCGGACGGCATCCATTCCTCCTTCGACGGCATGTCGAACGTGATCGGGTTGTTCGGCCTCTGGGCCGCGGCCCATCCGCCCGACGCCCAGTACCCATACGGCCACAAGAAATACGAGACCTTTGCGGCGGCCGGGATCGGACTCCTACTCTTCGGCACCTGCCTCTACATCCTCCGGAACAGCTACCTGCACTGGCGCGAGTCCGTCGTGCCGGAGGTGACCGGACTCAGTTTCGGCATCATGCTGGGGACGATGGCCGTCAACTGGGGGGTCATGACCTGGGAGCACCGGCGCGGGAAAATCCTGCAGAGCGAGATCCTGGTGGCCGACTCTCTCCACACAGCCAGCGACATCCTCTCGTCCCTGGCGGTGCTGATCGGCCTCGCGGCCGTCGCCGCAGGCTATCCGCTTTTGGACCCGATCGCCGGCGTGGTCATTGCGGGGTTCATCGGCCGCACGGGGCTGCTGGTGCTCCGGGAGGCGACGCAGTCCCTCGCCGACCGGGCTCGCCTCGATGCCGACGCGATCCGCCAGGTCGCGCTCACCGTGGAAGGCGTGCGCTGCTGCGATGAGATCCGGACCAGAGGGCTCCCGCGGCATGTCTTCATGGACCTGTGCATCCATGTGGATGCGGCCATGACGATCGCACGCGCGCACATCGTCGCGCACGACGTGGAGGACAGGCTCAAGCAGGCGTTCCCCGGCGTCGCCGAGGTGGTCGTGCACGTCGAACCGGAAGACCATGGATGACACACATCTGCGTGCGCTGCTCGGCGAGCGTCATCCGTTCACGTCCCCCGCTTCCCTCCGTCGCGCCGAAGACTATCTCACCGAAGAGTTCACGCACCTGGGCCTGGAAGTCTCCACCCATTCGTTCAAGGCGTTGGGGGGCACGTACCGCAATGTCATCGCGACCCTCCCGCCATTAGTCGCTGCAAGGCCCGCGCCGCCGCTGATTATCGCGGCGCACTATGACACGGTGGAAGGGTCGCCCGGCGCCGACGATAACGCCAGCGCGCTGGCGGTCATGCTGGAGGTCGCGCGGAACCTTCGCGCTGTCCCGTTGACCAGAAACGTCCGCTTCATCGCGTTCTGCCTGGAAGAAGAAAACTTGTTGGGCAGCCTGGCCTACGCCTCATCCATCCAGGCAGCTCACGAGGAGATCTGCGGCGCCATCGTGCTGGAGTGCGTGGGCTACGCGCGCACCGAGGAGGGCTCGCAGCAGAAACCAACCGGCGTGCCGGTCGCCGTGCCGACCGTGGGGGACTTTCTCGGGATCGTGGGGAACGTCGTCTCCGAGCCCTTGGCCAGAGCGGTGCAGGCCGCCGCCAACCTTGCCGTGCCGGAGCTCAAGACCGTCTCGCTCCTGGTGCCCGGCAACGGCGAGCTGCTGCCGGACACGCGGCGCAGCGACCACGCGGCCTTCTGGCACCACGGCTATCCGGCCGTCATGCTGACCGACACCGCCAACTTCCGCAACCCGCATTACCACCAGACCACCGATACCCTCGAGACGCTGAACCTGGCGTTCATGGAGCAGGTCGCCCGCGCCGTCACCGCCGCCGCGATTGCCCTGTGCTCCATCACGCAGGCAACGGTGATTCGAAGAGGCAAGTCCGTCTGGAAAGAAGCCGCGCTCGCGGTCCCGCAGCTGGCCACGCTGGTGGCTAGTCTCATGGCGGATCGGCGCGTACCGGCGAAAGTGAAGGCCACGCTCGCCGGTGTCGCGGCCTATCTTGCGATGCCGTTCGACCTGATTCCAGACTTCATCCCCGTCCTCGGCTATCTGGACGATCTGGTGCTCGTGATCCTGGTCTTCGACGGCGTGCTGAATCAGATTGACGAGGCGATCGTGGCAGAGCACTGGAAGGGCGATCCGGCCACGCTGCAGCGGCTGAGGGCGATGTCGCGGCGGGCGGCCCGGTTTATTCCCTACTGGATCAAGCGCAAGCTGTTCGGCCCGCCACTATGACGCGCCACAAGTTTTTAATCGCCGCTCTGCTCGTTGCCCAGCTCCTGGTGCCAGGATGCAGCGATGGGTCTAGTGACGGCCCGTCTGCGGCTGACCCTACGCGGCAGGCGGAGCGGGACCGGATGGTCGAGCGCCAGATCGAGGCGCGTGGCGTGAAGGATCCGGCGGTGCTCGGAGCAATGCGCCGCGTGCCGAGGCACCGGTTCGTGCCGGGGTTGTATGCGGGTCAGGCCTACTGGGACGGTCCGCTGCCGATCGGCCACGGCCAGATGGTCTCCCAGCCCTATATCGTGGCCTTCATGACCGAGGCGCTCAGGCTGCACAGCGACGACAAGTTGCTCGAGATCGGCACAGGCTCGGGCTACCAGACGGCGATCCTGGCCGAGCTCGCACGTGACGTGTTCTCCATCGAGATCGTGGAGCCGCTGGCGGCCCAAGCCGCTGAGAAGCTGAAGGGGCTCGGCTATGGGAACGTGCAGGTGCGGGCCGGCGACGGCTATCAGGGCTGGCCGGAGCACTCGCCCTACGACGCGATCATCGTCACCGCCGCACCTGACCACATCCCGCAACCGCTCTTGGATCAACTCGCCCTCGGCGGGCGGTTGATCCTGCCCCTGGGCAAAAAGCACTCCCAGAGCCTGGTGCTGATCCGGCGCACCCACTCGGGTTTTGAGCACACCACACTCCTCTCCGTCGCCTTCGTCCCCATGACCGGCGCAGCTCAAGAGAAATAGAGTCCTCTCAGGTCCTGTCGCCGCCGGCCACGACATCTACTCCACGAGCAGACGTTTGTCACGGAAGTGAGACAACTCTGGAAGAAGCAGAGAGCTATCTTGGTCTGCTAATTCGTATTGGAGGTTGGGTTGATCGGACCGACGGGCGAGAATCCTGGAGCCGTCTCGAAAGAATTCCACCGACTCACTCACATACCCGGCCGTCAAGATAATGGACCCGACACGGGAAGCTCGACTCCTGCTGCCTTCACGTCCATCCCTCGGAGATACCTTGCTGGCTCTGAGCGCCGTAAGTCTGTCAAGCCACTCGACCATCACACTTCGGTCTACTGAGGCACGAACGGGTGATTGAATTGTCCATCCCCCGTCGCTGGTTGCCTGAAGACGAATTGAGGCTGTACCTTGTCTCACTTCGATGGTATGCACCGGATCCCGCGCGAGAGGGACTACACGTAAATCCAGGAGTTCGCTCGGGCTCTTCGGGAGCAACAGAATTTCCTTCTGAGGAACGAGCACAATTTGTTTGCTCTGTGAGGTTCGCGCGTAGAAGGTGCCTCCCAAAGGAGCAGCTTTGCCGACGGCGAGCCACTGACGATCGGCACCATCTTCGATCTCTACGCTAATTTTAGGCTCCTGTAGCCCAAACTCTTCGAGGTTTGGTGCTTCACTCGCCACCGGACCCGCCATGGTCACGCGGCTCAAAATGCCGAGGGCACGGTCAACCATATACGCATCCGCCGGGGCCCGGAATGGTGCTTCCAGTGTCCAGGCCCGATTTTTGTCCATCCTTGCCGAAATGATCAGCTCCTGGCCATGGCGGATCTGAAAGGCCTTCACCTGGGCTGGTTCATAGATCAGCACGGGCCTGGCTTGAGACACCTCCTGGGCTCCGACCGAGTTCTTGACACCAACCATGCGGACATGGTCCCAGTACACCCAAAGTAGCGCCAAAACGATGCTGAGGCCAATGGTTGGGAGAAACAGTTTCATACAATGCGCAGTCAGGCCCGAGTCCGACGGTATCGCCAGATCCCCCAACCAGTAATGGTGATCAAGAGCGGGGCCGCAACGACTGGAACAACGAAGAGCACGCGCGACTGTTGCTCAGACAGAATGATCGGGCTGACATTCACCGGTTGCGGGCGGATCGTAAACGAATCGAGTCCCTCCATGAGCCAGTTGAGCATATTGAGGAACAGATCCCGATTCCCCGAGAAGTTAAAGTAGGCGTTACTGAGGAAATCGGAGTCCCCCACCACGATCATCCGGGGACTGCCCTTGACATCGGACAGCATGTTGCGCGGAGCCGCCGCCACCGCCAGCACGAACGGTCCGCGTTTCTCGCGATTGGGATCATACTGTGGCGGGCGAACCGCCACATCTAACTCAGCCCAGCTCTGGCCGCTGGTCTGCGCCAGGGAGTTCAAACCGGCAGTCGGAGAGTTGAGGTTCAGGAACAACGGCCTCGCCTCAGGGAACAACGTCGGCAGCTTCAGTTCGCGCACGATCTCATGCACCGAATAAGTTGTGATCAGTGGCAACGTATAGGAGCCCCCAAACGTGCGTCCTTCCTGGTCCACCACCACCCCCGGGCCAAGAGTGATGCCCCAGTGGACGAGCAGCGGCTCCAGTCCTGTGTCGATCAGGGGATCAGCCAGCACCGCGAGCCGACCACCTCGATCAAGATACCGTTTGATACTCTCCACTTCAGCCGGTTGGAGCGATCTCTTCGGCCCAGCGACTACTACGCTCGCTGCATCTGCAGGGATGGGCTCGCCGTTGAGAAGCCTTGCAGACTTGGGGGTATAGCCTTCCTGCTCAAGGGTAGCACGAAGCTGGAAATAGCCTTCCTTGCCGCTGTCGGCGAGCTCGTGCTCACCGTGCTCTTCCAAAAAATAGACCGACTGCCCACGCTCACGCAGGGCGCGGAGGAGGGCTCCCGTAATCTCGGATTCTGTAATGGCGGTGCCACGAGCCTGTCGGCCGGCTGCCGTGGTGACTACGACTGTCCCGTACTGATTCACCCCAAATTCTTTGGCTTGGGCAGGATGCTGATTGGGGTCCATTACGTGATAGCGGATCTTGGGGGATTTGGTAAGGTAGGTTTCAAGCAACTCCGCACCCCTCTTCGCTTCGTCACTGCCTTTCTCAATAAACGCGTAGATCGTCACCTCCTGGTCGAGTTGTTTCAGCAGATCAAGCGTTTGCGGCGCCAACGTGAATCGGCGCGTCTCAGACCAATCCCAGCGGACTTCCCGATAGGCCGCCAGCGCATTCACCACGATCAATACCGCGGCTACCAGGCCAATCATGACCACGCTATTGGCCCCTCGGAGCGCCTTGGGCCAACCACCCAGTAGTCCGCGGCCTGGCAGGAACGTCAGAAGCTTTATCGCCATCGGTTGGCCTCCACGATGCGATAGGCCAGGGTGAGCCAGAGGATCGTAAAACTCACAAAGAAGACGATCGAGGTCGTGCTGATCAATCCCTGGACGAACCCATCGAAGTGAGCAGCCAATGCGATCTTTTTCTGGATTGCCGCAAGGGTCGTCATCTCTGCATCTGGAGTGATAAGCCCTGTCACCCAGAGCGCTAAGAGGATGCCTACGCCAATAAAGCCCGCCACGATTTGGTACTCAGTCAAGGCCGAGGCGAACAGCCCTACGGCGATAAATACTAAGCCCAGCAGCCACAAGCCCAGGTAGGCCGCAGCCAGCGCGGTCCACGGAAAGGTCGCGTATTGGGCCAGCATCACCGGCAACACTAAGGTCAGCACCATCAGACCTGTGTAGATGATCACTGCGGCCAGGAACTTGCCGCCCACGATGCTCATGACCGGAATCGGCGCGCTGAAGAGCAGATCGTACGTTCGCTGCCTCCGCTCTTCGGCAAAGAGCCGCATCGTCAGTAAGGGGACTACAAAGACCAGGACTAGCCCCATGTTGTGAAACATGGGACGGAACACCAGTTGCACTACGTTGAACGCCGGCACCATGCCCTGATACTGCAGAAGCTGCATGCTCCTCTCACTCGCTATTTTGGCCACACCGTAGAAGAGAAAGCCGATGACCGCGAGAAAAATCCCTGACACGACATAGGCCACTGGCGAGGTGAGGTAGCTCCAGAGTTCACGTCGGGCTATGATCCAGAGTGCTCTCATGACGACGCCTCTGCGGTGTCCGAGCCCGTGAGGTTCAGGAACACCTCTTCCAGACTCATCGAAAGCGGCGTCAGCTCCGCCAACCCCCACGCGCGCTGCACGGCCCGTCGCGCAATTTCTTCCGTGACGTCCTTACCCAGCTCACATTCCACGATCCAGCGCCGCTCGCCGGAGCCGCCGGGTCGCCCCTGCCCCCACTCTAAGTCCGAATAGATCCCGATCACCCCAGGAATTGCCTTGAGCTCCTCGACAATGTCCGACGGCGGGTGCCGGAGCCGCACCGTGAGCTTCTCCGATTTGCGTAACCGGGCAGCCAAACGCTCTTGCTCATCCACCGCAGCGATCCGCCCCTTGTGCATGATCACCACCCGCTGGCAAAGCGCGGTGGCTTCCGGCAGGATGTGTGTGCTTAACAGGATTGTGTGCTGACCAGCCAGCTTGCTGATCAACTGACGCATTTCATGGGTCTGGCGGGGATCCAACCCTCCGGTTGGCTCATCTAAGATCAAGACCGCTGGGTTATGGATCAGCGCCTGCGCCAGTCCCAGCCGCTGCTGATAGCCCTTAGAAAGGTTTTTGACCAGGCGGCGCCGCATCTCGCCGAGCCCGCACCGTTCGATCACGCCTTCTCTCGCTGCACGAAGAGCCCGCCCCCGTAACTCACGCAACGCGCCCAAGAAATTCAAGTATTCCGGGACGGTCATGTCCGGGTAAAGAGGCACGAATTCCGGCAGGTATCCAATCTGTCGCTTGGCCTCTGTCGCATGCGTGCTGATATCATAGCCCCCAATCGAGGCGGTCCCACTCGTGGCAGGCAGGCACCCGGTCAGGATCCGCATAACCGTGGTTTTGCCAGCCCCGTTGGGACCTAGCAGGCCAACAATCTCGCCGTTACGGACTGAAAAACTGATCGAATCATTGGCGACGACGCGCCCATAGCGTTTCGTCAGATCCTGGACTTCAATCATGGATGAGCTTCCCCGGTTTGTCTCCTCTGGCTTCATGCGCTCACCTATTCCGGACGCTTCAGGACTGATTCAAGTCCTTTTCTCGACGGAGCCTGAATCCTCAGCGATTCCCAGTGCTCTCCTCCATCCCGCGAAAGCAGCAGACCCCTCGTTTTCGACCCTGCGATAAGCACCGCCGGGTGAGAGGGATCCGTAATCAGCCGGTCTGCTTGACTGGTGGAGATCGCTTGAGGCATATCAGAGTTGGCAACTTGCTGGTCACTCGCCGGTTCCCACCTGGTCCCGTGGTCGGTAGTCCCAAACAGTCCTTCTGCCGTCCGGACAGACATCCTGCCAGGGATCGCGGGATCGATGGCGAGACTCAGAATCCGGCGGCTCGCAAGACCCTTGACAGGAAACCAGTGCTCTCCGCTATCAGCAGTTCTGTACAGCCCAGCATTCGCGGTGCCCGCGTATAAGACGCTACGCTGGGCAGGATCTTCGACCAAACAGGTCACAATCTCGCTTCCCAGGCGGTAGGACGCGAGCTTCCAGGACCAGCCTGTGTCGATGCTCTTCAGAATGCCCCACCGACGCGTCGCCATATACATCACAGCGGGATCGTGCACGCTGACAACCAGCGCTGAGAGGTCATCAGCTTCAACGAATTGCGGTGGAGCGATTGGCCCATCCTTTCGCACAGGCAGGTTGGCAGTGAAGACTTGCGGGCTACTCATCACCATATTCGGTAGCCTGCCCCCCACTGCGAAGGCCACTGTTCGTCCGGCAAGATCCATAGTCAGGGGCTCGAAGCCCACCAATCCGCTATCAGTTTGGGTGAGCTGAATGACCTCGCTGGTATCCAGGCGCAGAGCGAACACGTTTCCATATCCGTCGTCATTGAGTGCCTCGAATTCACAATCCGACACAAAGACGAGCCACCTTCCATCGGCAGACAGCGTGGGCAGTAGATTCAGGCAGGCGGATGAATGGGTCACTTGTCGCAAGGTCCCGCTCGGGATGTCGACAGTATAGACCTCGGAATTCAGATCTGGATTTTCCCCAAGGAAATCCATGCGGGAACTAAACGCCGCACGGTGGCCCGGGCCGGCCAAGACCAGCGATTCAAAGATCCCTGACATGACCCGGATGTGAGAGTCGATCAGCAGGCGAATCTCCCCAGTCTGACGAATCCAGGCATACAGGTTTGTTCCACCGGCTGGGAGCTGCGGCTGGAGATTCTCGACGAACAGCACAATCTGTCCATCATGGCTGATCACCGACCACTGATGACGGGCTGGTGGCGTGGTGTGGGTAATTTGGATCATCCGGTCGGATCGGAGATCGAACAAAAATAGCTCCTCGGTACCATCCTCATTCTGTCCAGGAACGAAGTCGGCGTCAGACGTGAGCACGACGCTGTCTCCATTGCCCGAGAGCTGAGGCGTCAGGATAAACCGGTTCTCTGTATCACTTCGAAAGTGCGTGAGCTGGGTGTAGCGGTGGTCCCTGGCGCCATAGAGAAAGAGCTGGAGCACACGATCCGGGTTTTGTCCAGGAATGAGATCCCCGTCGCTCCGAAACACCACCCGCTGTCCGTCGGCGCTGATGCTGGGTGAGTCCGAGAAGACCACAGGTGGGGTCACGGCCTCGACGCGTCGCGAAGCCCGGTGTATGCGCACCACATGGCGCATGACCAGCCCATTCGATTCCGAGCAATTGGTGGCCGCCGCGATCCACTGCCCATCGCCCGACAGGACGGGCGTGAAATAGCCGCAGTCCGACGCCGCGGTGACCTGAGAACCGAGAGGCTGTGACGGGATTTCTGCTTGCGCGCCAGGTGCAATGGCCCAGAGAGAACCAACGAGGGTGCATAGCTGAAACGCATGTTTCCAGACGTTCTGTCCTGTGATCACGGGCATTCCTCTTGAGAAGCGACTGGCTAGTGAGCGTGATCGCTTGGCACAGCTAGTAGCGGATGAACCCTGCGATCCACCCAGATCCTTGCGCCTTTCACAAGCTCCTGTTCCCATTCGGACTTCGCCCTCACCCAGCGCTCTTGCTGGATGAGCTCTCGGATGCGGTCCCGCGCCTGGTCAAGCTTGTCCGTGTGCCAGAGTGAGGAGAGCTTCTTTCGGTTCTTCTCCCAGTATTGTTTGACCTCCTCGTCACCCACCGGCAAGATCTTCCTGCGGCGCTCCTCTAACTGCTGGATCAACAACTGCTGGCGTAATTCCTTGTGCCATTCGGTCAGTGTCGTATGGCCGCGTCGCAGTTCGGTCTCGAACCCCTCACGCCCCCCCATCTGTTGCAAGCTCTGTTGCTCCATAAGCCTGACCTGCTCGTCAATCGCCGGCATGCTTACGCTGAGCCCCAACCGCTGTGCTTCTTGCAACTTTAATCGCTCCAAGGCCGTGCTATTGATGATGTGCCGGAGGAGAGTTCGTTGTTCGATAGGGTCGAGCGGCTGGGCTGCACCACTTGCCTCAGCGCCCCGGTTGGCAACGGCGGAGGGCTGGTTCTGGGCCATCTGGTGGGCCTGATGCGTAGCCGCAGTCGCGCCTGCCGCGTCGGGCTTGTTCTCTGCCTGAAGAGTCTGCCCCACCTGCGCCTCTTGCGTCGCGTGCTCCTGGTGCCCCATCATATTTTGGGACTGCTGAAACCGCTCGATCACCTGCTGGCGTGTAATCGCTTCACCATTGACATTTGCAACGATCTCGGGAAGCGTCTCGAGCAGACTCTTATCGGCTGCAGGAGTTTCACGCTGCGTACAGGAACTGCCCAGCATTCCGCAGAGTAGCAAGCTGATTCCCAGATACAGGGCCTTCTGGTTCATCGCTCTCTTCATTCACCGGCCTGTCGAGGAGCTGGGGACCGGAGTATCCAAGTCAATTCGGTCGGCTATCCAGATCGTGGCGCGCTTCCTGGCCTCCTCGATCCGACGCTCATATTCCTGGTTGCTGCGCTGCGCCCTGATGAGTTCCTCTAAAAGCTCTCGTTTGTCTTCGGGGCGGCCCCAGCCTGCCTTTCGGTGTTCTTCCACCAAAACAATGTGATAGCCATGAACCGATCGAAACGGCTGGCTGATCTCTCCCGCTTTCAGCTTGAAGACGATGTCGTCCCAGGGTGGATAGTTCACTCCTGTGGTCACCCAGCCCAAATCACCCCCTTTTTTTCGCGAGCTGACTTCGGTGGACGTGCTTTCGGCCAACTTCGCGAAGTCGGCTCCCTCTTTAAGTTGGCGATACAGCCGATCAGCCAAGTCAGGCGTCAGGACAATGATCTGGTGAGCTTTCACCTGTTCAGGAAAGAGCGTATTCTTCTCTTGCTCGAATTGCGCGTTCAGGTCACTCTGGGTCACGACCACCGCCTCCATAAGCCGCTTCCGCACTTTCGTTTCCAGGAGGCCCTTCCGAATGTCGTAGCGAAGCTTGGCGGGGTTCCCCCCGGCGAATGCCAGCGTAGCGGCAAAGAGGGCGTCATCGGTCTTTCCCTGTTGTTCTTTGACCGCGGCCTCCACCTCCTCGTTCGAGATGCTGAGGCCCAGCTCGCGCGCCACCTGCTCTTTCAACACGTTATTAATCAAGCTCTGCAACGCCGTCCTGGCACGGGTCTGCCGAGCTTTACCGGGCGGCAGCCCTGGGTGTGCGCGCTCATACATGTCCACATGGATGCGAACGTCACCCTTCGTAATAGCGACTGCGTTCACCCGGGCGACGAGTTCATCGTCGCCCTGATTGCTTGCCTCTGTCGCACTGCCGCCTCCCAGAAGTAGAAGAATCAACCCAGCACTGAGCATGTAGGGCAACTTAACCATGTGTGTTCCCGCAATAGGACCATTATGATGTTTTAAAGTCAATCCCCCAATTCACCCTGAAAAAAGAGGGGGTAACAAGGTTCACTTTGTTACCCCCTCCTCGCTCGTCAGACTGACGATTCAGCCCTGCATTACTTCCACGGCGGCTCTTGCGGCCAGGCGATGGTGCCCGAATTCCAACCCACGGCAGGCGAGAGGGTCATGATATTCGGGTCCCCGAGCGGGGTCGTCCCCTGCAGCCCTAGCAGGCTCGACATGTTGGTTTTGACGTCCCCGACCTTCGTCATTGTGTCCATGTCCATGATACTCATCTTGTCCTGATAAGCCGCTGACGCCACCAAGTAGAAGCCACCGCCGAGTTTCGGCCCCATGTACGAGCCGTGACACCCGTTGCCGCAGTCCTGCTGCGAGATCACCGTATCCCCTACTGTCTCGATGACCGCTAGGAGGGAGGCCTTCGACACCTGCACCACCACCTTCGAGCTGTCCGGCATCGGGGTGATTTGAATCGCGATATGGACCGACGGCACCGGCGCACCCATGAGGGTGCAGGTTGTGCACGTACCGAGGTCCACAGAAACCCCACCCGCTGGACCTGCGGTCATCGCATTGGTCACACTGATCCTGTGGTCCACCGCGTTGGACGTGTAAGCCTTCGCACAGTTCGGCATCGTGCCGGTTGCCACTGGATAGACTCCAGTTCCACCAAGCGACGGGAAGAAATTAACCACATTGCCCGCCCCGCCCGCGTCCGTCGGGGTCGCTGGAATCCTGACTACCCCGATCGTGTTCGACAACGGCGCAGGGACTGTGTCGTAAATACCATTGGCGCAGACCCAGTTCCCATGCGGGAAGTTCGAGCCGAGAGGAACAAAATTGGTGACCATCGGAGGCGGAGCGTTCGGATCAAAGACCCCCAGGTAACCCTGAATACAGGGAACAGAACGGTCAGCAGAAGACGTACAAAGAGCAGGATCGTGTCCGGCCTCCATGGTGACCCAACCCACTGTGCCACCCGGGTTGGTCATCACGTGGGTCACGTCCGAGGCAGACTTTGGAAGTGTACTGGTCGTTCCGATAATGCCTTGGGTGCCTCCCCGTCTGATCCACTGGAATGTTTGGCCGTGCAAATTAGTGGAGAAGGTAAAACAGTCCCGGTTAGGTTGCACTATGTTTGATGTTCCCCCCGGGAGAGGAGCTCCAGTATTAGACGAAACTGTTGGATTCCCAGTCGCTGTGCCGTTCGGCCCGATCAAATCTCCATTCTTGGTGAAGTGGTTGTTATTCCAGAGGTTGTGCGTCGTCGTCGCGCCCTCGAACCGACCGCCGATCTGCCGTGTGCCATTACATTGGACCGCTGCTGTCACACCAGAGGCCGCGGCAGTCTCAAGTTTACCCGAATTACCGGTAATGCTTGGCGACGAATCCAACCAGAGATGCGCACTCCCGCAATGCACCACGCCTGGGAATTGGCCCTGGTGCGGAGCCTCATAGGTCGCGGTCGTACACCATTCGCCGATTCCAATCACCCCCTGCCTATCGGGAGTAGCCATGTCCTGCGTGTCTGTCCCCTGCAAGATGTCGGGCACCGGCCCAACCCCTACGCCGACACTAATATTGCCGGCCATCCAGGGGTGGATGAGACAGATGTACGGATTGGTGCTCAGTCCAAAGAACTGATTCTGGAACACGTCGCCCGGCAGCAACTTTCCACTCCCAAACGCCGTGCCAGGCGTGGGGATTGCGGATCCGAATGGGGCCGCTCCAAGACTGGTCACCGTGTGGGTTGTATCGGGATCGTTGTTGGGCCACTGGACGCAATCACCCGAATTGACGATTATTTGAACTGGGGTAAACCATGGCTGGAATTTTCCGATGTTGATTATTTTTGTTGGAGCTCCAGTTGTACACGTTCCAAATACCGTTGCGGAGGCTTCTGGAACTCCGACCACAGTGAATCCAGCCAGAGCCAGAAACACAATAGTCACGAATGCCCACTTTGAAGTTCTCATAGTTTTCCCCTCCTAAAGGCCCTCTGACGATACAAGTACAGTTACGGAGTTGAGAACAAACCTCCGTGTCTCCTTCCTCTTTACGTCTCCATTGCTTCTCAACTCATCACCTCCTTTCCTATACCCGCCTTCTTTGGCCGGGCCTATCGCTCAACCTGGAACTGTTTATAACGGGGGGAAACAGCCTACGCTCCCATTGCACGTTTCCCGAGCTGGGCTTAGGGTCTTCGTAGGTTTTCCCCCTTTTGGATTAGGGTATTAGAGTGAGTCCTGGCAGTCGATTCGTGCCACTACGGAATTTTGAATCGGGTTTTTCCAGTGGCAGTCCATCCGCGTCACTACGGAACTTTGAATCGGGTTTTTACCTGGTATCGGAGGCGAAGCTACGACGGAGCTACAAAATGTTGTGGAAGACGAGTAGGCGATGCCTCGAGATGTAGAAGGTGGGAACGGAGGGCGTCCGCCTGGCTAACCTTCACTCCCCTGCGGGCAAAATGCCGCGTCTGAGGGCATAACGGATGAGTTCTGCGTGGTTATGGAGATTCAGCTTGCGCATCAGATTCGCCCGGTGGGTCTCGACCGTCCGTACACTGATGAAGAGCTTGCCTGCAATCTCAGCGTTACCCAGGCCCTGACCGACCAAATGAATGACTTCCCGCTCCCGCGTCGTGAGGGTGTCATACAGATCCAGTAGTACACCACCCGTACTCTGCCTCTGCCGGTACACCTCGACAATTTTTTCGGTGAGCGGAGGACTCAGATAGCGCCGGCCAGCCATGACTTCACGTATCGCCAAGATCAATTCATCGGCACGTGAGCCTTTGAGCACGTAGCCTGCGGCACCGTCTCTCAGCGCCTCGAACACATACGCCTCATTACTGTACATGGACAAGATAATGACCCTGGTTTTGGGGGCGCACTTCACCACTTGACGCAGAGCAGCGAGGCCGTTGATGCCTGGCATCATGAGATCGAGCAGGAGCACATCAGGCCGCACCCGGTCGGCCAATTGCACCACTTCCGTCGCGTCAGCAGCTTCGCCAACGAGAACGAAATTAGGCTCCTCTTCCAACAAGACCCGCAGGCCTTGGCGGACGAGGTGATGGTCATCAGCCAAAAGAATACGGATGCTCATACTTTCATCTGCTTCGATTGTTTGACCGGAAGCTCGAGTGGCAGTTCAGCCGTAACCCTGGTGCCTCGGCCAGGCGCAGACTCCACCGTCAAGTCCCCTCCAAGCCCACGCGCCCGTTCCAGCATTCCAGTCAACCCCAAGGTAGTACCTGGCTTGAAGCTCAAGTCAAACCCGATCCCCTTGTCCTCGATCTGTACCCAGACCGTGCCATCAACAGCCCACACGCGGACCATCGCACCAGTGACCTTTGCATGACGGGCGACATTGGTCAACGCTTCTTGGACGACACGATACGCGGCTGTCTCCACTTCCTGCTCGAAACGTCGCTCTAGTCCGGTGTGCTGAAAGGTTACTTGAACATTTGTTTGGGCGGTGTATTTCTGGAAAAACCACAAGAGAGCGGGCACCAACCCCAGATCGTCCAACATCGGCGGCCGCAGATCGAGCGACATATCGTGAACCCGCCTTATCAGCTCTTCAACTGAGCGTTGCGCGATCTCTAGCTTGCCCCTCGACGTGACATCCGGCTGACGTCCCACGGCTTCCAGCGTCAGCTTCAAGGCCGTCAGCATTTGGCCGATCTGATCATGCAGTTCACCCGCAATGCGTCGTCGCTCCGCCTCCTCAAACACCATCGCGGTCAAGCGCGCTCGGGTTTGCTCCTCTCGCTTGCGCTCGGTGAGATCGCGAATGATGCCGCTAAAGAACGTGCCAGTTTTTGCCTTCCACATCGCCAGCGACAGCTCCAGCGGGAATTCCGTGCCGTCTTTGCGCAGACCCGTCAGCTCGATTGTTTGTCCGGCCAGGCGCGATTCCCCGGTTTGCGTCACTCGTGCCATGGCCCGGCTATGCGGCTCGTGGTGATGCGTGGGCATCAACAGGGTCAGCGGCTGATTCAGCACTTCCGTTTCCGTATAGCCAAACATGGTATGTGCGCCCCGGTTCCACGACTGAATATGCCCCTGCTCGTCAGCCACGATGATGGCATCGTGAGTTGATTGCGTCACAGACCGGAATCGCTCCTCCCTCTCCCTTAACGCCTCCTCGGCTTGCTTGCGTTCGGTAATATCGTCACAGACCAACATGATGCCGCGGATCTTCTCGTGAACGCCATAGACCGGGGCGGCCGCAATGCTGACCTCGATCACAGACCCGTCCTTCTTCTGTCGCTGCGCCTCCACGAGGGTGACCGACTCGCCGTGTAACACCCTTTCCCGCAAAGCATGGAACTCGTCCTGCTTGGCTTCAGGGACGACGGGATTCGGCTGGCCCAGTACTTCTTGTTCGCTCCATCCGAATATCCGCTCGGCAGACCTATTCCACATGTCCACGATACCGTCGGGATCCATCGCAATGATCGCCAACGGAGACGCGTGGAACAGCGCTCGAAGCGTTTCATTGGTTTCGCATAGCGCCTCGTCACTGGCTTCTAGGGCTTTGGTTCTGGCCCTCAATTCCTCGTTGGCTTCTGAAAGCGCAATGGTTCGTTCCTGAACTCGGAGTTCTAGTTCGTCATGAGCTTTCTGAAGCGCCTCCTCTGCTTTGATGCGCTCGGTAACGTCACGGCCCACACCGAGTATGCCCACTACTCTTCCGTCGCGGAGCTTGGGTGTTTGTACGAATTCACCGACCCGATAATTTCCTGATCTCTCCCGAATCCTCAGCTTAAAAAGTGGAGGACTCTCGCCTGCCATGACCCGACGAAATAGCTCTCCAGCCAGTGGTAAGTCTTCTGGATGAACGAGGGGGACAAACGGCTGTCCGATCCATTCAGAACACGACCAGCCCGTATACAATTCAAAAGCAGGGTTTAATGAGCTGAACCTGCCATCCGGCGACAGGGTGTAGATGACATCACGGACGGCGTCGACAAGGCTATGGTACGTATCTTCAGATTGGCGTAAAGCCTCTCTAGCTTGCTCATGGCTCCTGGTCGTCCGCAGAAGTTCTGCTTCTTTCTCCGGCAGCACCTTGTAGATCTCAACGAAGCCTAGTCCAAAAAAGAGCCAACTCGTACATAACGCCACTAGCCAGGCCCACGCGCCTCCCACATCTCCCAAGATGACTGAAAGGATTTGCTCCTTAACCAATCCGTTGACGATCATGATGATGTGGCCAATAGCCATAACAAGGGATCCCAAAGCGATGAAGGTCATCCCCCGCCCGATCAGGCTGCTCCTGACGGCTCTTGCTATCAGAAAGCCAAAGATGATCGCGACTAAGAGAAACGGCATTTCTAAAACGACAAACCAGGTATTCATGGTGGATCTCCCTGTGCAAAGACCTACTTTCCCCCGGGAATCCTGTCAGGCCTCGGAGCTACGTTGAGACAGCTGCCATCTTTCCTGAAGAAACTTAAACGTTAATCTGGTAATTCATGGACTGACGTTGGTGCAAACGCCTGATTTCAGCAGGTGCGAGTCCCTGTGAGATAACACTGGATGATTTAGGTTGCATTATTCTTTTAAATTCAAAGGGAACCCTGCCATGCAATGAAAGAAATATCCGTTACAACTGCCTCCTTTCGCAAGTTTTGTCAAGGTATTGGTTCAATGATCGTGGCGTGGGAAGCGTTTCTTCAGGAGCTACAAGAATATCTACGTCTACCATGCGTGCTTAGAGATGTCGGACGAAGTGGCGTGCTCAATTGCAGCCCAACCTTTACCAAACGGGAACAGCCGAGACACAGAAGGAGAAACGATGCATCTAACTATTTGAAAAAGTTGGCGCGCCCGGTAGGATTCGAACCTGCGACAACCAGCTTAGAAGGCTGGGGCTCTCTCCAACTGAGCTACAGGCGCAACCTTTATGGTTTATCTGGTGCGCGCCCGAATCCGCCACGGCCGGCCGGGGCCTCCGTGATCCGACCACACTCCTCCCCGTCGCCTTCGTCCCCATGGCCGGCGAGGCTCAAGAAAGATAGAATCCTTCGGGGCCCGTCTGCCCTATGCGGTGCCCGGACCTGCCGATGGTTCGCTCCTCTGCCGATTCACGGTTTCCCTGCTCGGATTCCAAGGTTTTCCCCGAGCTACGCAGGTTTTTTCCTTCACTGATTTGCAGGAATTATCCGCAGGTGTTTCAGGGATGTTCCGTATAGCCTTTGGCCTGCCTGTCATCTAATGTCGGCGAAAACGACCGCCTTTCTCCTGCCGCGAGGAGAGCAATGGGCACACATCGTAAATCCAGGGAAATGAGGTTAGCGGTGCTGTCGTAGCGCACTGGGAGTGGACCATGAGATATCACGAAGCTCGTGCGGCTTTCGCAGTGGCCATGTCCTTTCTTCTCCTTCTACTGGCAAGCCATGGGGCAGGAGTGGCATACGCCGACGAGGAGGACCTGGACGAGGACGAAAGAGTGTCCCAGGGACCACCGGGTCCGCCAGGCCCAGATGGCCCACCCGGCCCGCCGGGGCCAGCAGGTCCGCAAGGCCCGGCAGGTGCCAAAGGTGACACAGGGCCAGCGGGACCTACCGGCCCGGAGGGACCGGCAGGCCCAACGGGTGCCGCTGGCGCGCAGGGACCAGCAGGGCCACAAGGCCTGAAGGGTGACACCGGACTCATGGGTCCGCAAGGCCCGAAGGGCGACACCGGTGCGACAGGCGCCACCGGAGCCGCCGGCCCAGCCGGCCCGGCGGGTGCCACAGGTGCCAAAGGCGACACTGGCCCAGCAGGACCAGCAGGCCCGACGGGTGCCACCGGAGCCACCGGCACAGCCGGCGCGCAGGGACCAGCCGGTCCGCAGGGAGCAACTGGCTCACAGGGAGTACAAGGTGTGCCAGGACCACAAGGTCCGCAGGGACCAGCCGGCCCACAGGGACCACCAGGTGTGACGGCTGTCACGCCCCCGCTCGTTTTTAGCAACGGGACTGTCTCGCTCCCCAATGTGATCATCGGGCCTACCAACACCGCTATAGGGACGGATGCGCTCTCCAGCACCACCGGCACCAACAACACCGCCAGTGGGGCCTTTGCGCTTTCCAGCAACACCACCGGCATCGGCAACACCGCCACCGGGCGCGATGCGCTCTTCAGCAACATCACCGGTAGCGGTAACACCGCCAGCGGGTTCTTAGCGCTCTCCAGCAACACCGGCAGCAACAACACCGCCAACGGGCAGAGTGCGCTCTTAAA
>Ga0209690_1000625_pt1 | contig 19031 bp, 18 predicted proteins | sample GraSoiAngelo_150_FD_186164 | JGI IMG/M metagenome (GOLD analysis project Ga0209690, IMG submission 186164) | Grasslands soil microbial communities from the Angelo Coastal Reserve, California, USA - 14_1009_09_40cm (SPAdes) (version 2) | ecosystem: Environmental > Terrestrial > Soil > Grasslands ...
CACCGGCGACGCATCGATGATCGCCTGGCGGATCGCGTCAATGTCGCCGCCCGTGGAGAGATCCATCACCGTGTCCGCGCCGTAGTGGACGGCGTGGTGCAGCTTCTCGAGCTCCTGCTCGATATTCGATTCGACGGCCGAGTTGCCGATGTTGGCGTTGATCTTCACGCCGGCCACCTTGCCGATCGCCATCGGATCGAGCCGTTTCGCGAGGTGGTTCACGTTCGCGGGGATGATGAGGCGCCCGCGGGCGACCTCGTCACGGACGAGCTCGACCGGGAGCGCTTCCCGCTCCGCGACGCGTTGCATCTGGGGGGTGATGGTGCCCTGGCGGGCGAAATGCATTTGCGTGAGGCAGGTCATACGGAGCTCCCTTCGCCGGTGCGAACCGGATCAGGTTCAAAGGGTGTGATCTCAGCCCGCGCGCTGGCGGGCACCCCTGTCTCCGCTCAATCTAACGTGGCGGCGTCTCCGTTACACCTCCCGCGGTTTGGGCGGCCCGTAGCGCTCGCCGGGCTTGTGTACCTTCTCCCACTCCGAGCGGAACGCGAACGGGTCGACCCCGCTCGCGCGATCGAGAGCCAGGATGCCATCCAGGTGGTCGATCTCGTGCTGCAGCAGCTCCGCCATCGGTCCCTCGACCTCCATGGCGTGCTGCTTGCCCTTCGGGTCGGTATAGCTCACCGTGATCTGGTAGGCCCGGGTGACGCGAACGAGCAGGTTGGGAAACGAGAAGCAATCGTCCCACACGAGGAAGTCGTCCCGCCCCACGTCCGTGATCTCGGGATTGATCATGGTCCAGCGCTGCTTGTCCATCTGGACGAACACGATCCGCACCGGCGCGCCGATTTGCGGCGCCGCGAGTGCTCGACCCATCTTGTATTTCTTCCTGGCGATCGCGAGCGAATCCCGCAGATCGTCCGCAACGAGCCGGGTGGCGGCGGACTTCGGGTTCTGGACCCGCTCGCAGCGGACCCGCAGGATCGGATCGCCCAGCTGGCGAATGCGTCGTACGGCCATGGGCCGCCAATTTGGGGGTTTGGCGGCGGGGTGCAACTCGCGATAACGTCATTGCATGGGTCTCGCCGGGGTGGTGCTGGCTGCCGGGGCCTCGGAGCGAATGGGTAGGCCCAAGGCACTCTTGGACTTCCGAGGTCGGCCCTTCGTCGTCCGCATCCTCGAGGCGCTGGAGGCGCTGGACGTGAAGTCCCGCGTCGTGGTGCTCGGACCCGACGCGGCGCGCGTCCGACCATCCCTCGCCACCCACGACTGCGTCATCGTGGAGAACCCCGATCTCACGAGCCATGCGATCGGCTCGCTGCGCGCCGCCCTCGCCGCCCTCGAGCCGATTCGTCCCTCCGGGATCGTGGCGTGGCCGGTGGACTTGCCGCACGTACGCCTAACCACCCTCGAACGCCTGCTCGAGGCGCACCGGCGGGCCAGGGCGCCCGCCGTCGTCCCGAGCTTCGCCGAGCAGCGCGGGCAACCGGTGATCTGGGATCAGGCCGTCTTCCCCGAGCTCGCGACCGGCGCGGCCGCCACCCGGCACGGCGCGGGGGCAGTGCTCGCCGCCCATGAGGCGGATCTCGTCACCGTGGCGGTCGACGACCCGGCGGTCATCGACGATCTCAACACGCCGGAGGATTACGAGCGCCTCATCAGGGAGGTGAATCGGGACATCTACTAGGGCGCATCCGGGTGCTTGGTTGACAATCCCGAGTAATTCCTGTAGGATTCGCTTTCGCCATGGCCATATCTCTGCAACTTGCGACGCACAAAGGACTTCGGGAGCTCCAATGAGCAGCGGTATCGAAGCCCAGGTCCTCCAGCCGTACAAGTACGGCTTCGTCACGGATATCGAGTCGGAGACCGTCCCGCCGGGCCTCTCCGAGGACGTCATCCGGCTGATCTCCCAGAAGAAGGGTGAGCCGCCCTGGATGCTCGAGTGGCGGCTCCGCGCGTACCGCAACTGGCTGAAGATGCCCGAGCCCCACTGGGCCAACGTGCAATACGGGCCGATCGACTATCAAGCCATCAGCTACTACGCGGCCCCCAAGCAGCGGCCCAAGCTGGACAGCCTGGAGCAGGTCGATCCCAAGCTGCTCGAGACGTTCGAAAAGCTCGGGATCCCGATCGAGGAGCGGAAACGGCTCGCGGGGGTGGCGGTGGACGCCGTGTTCGACTCGGTCTCCGTCGCGACCACGTTCCGCGAGGAGCTCAAGAAGCACGGCGTGATTTTCTGCGCCATCTCGGAGGCGATCCGGGAGTATCCAGAGCTGGTGCAGCAGTACCTCGGCTCGGTGGTGCCGTACAACGACAACTTCTTCGCCGCCCTCAACTCGGCCGTGTTCACGGATGGCTCGTTCGTGTACGTCCCGAAGGGCGTGCGCTGCCCCATGGAGCTGTCCACCTATTTCCGCATCAACGCGGAGTCGACGGGCCAGTTCGAGCGGACGCTGATCGTCGCGGACGAGGGGAGCTACGTGAGCTACCTCGAGGGCTGCTCCGCCCCGGTGCGCGACGAGAACCAGCTGCACGCGGCGGTGGTGGAGCTCGTCGCGCTCGACCGCGCGACCATCAAATACTCGACCATTCAGAACTGGTACCCGGGCGACGAAGAGGGGCGGGGTGGGATCTACAATTTCGTGACCAAGCGCGGCGCGTGTCGCGGCCGGGCCTCCAAGATCTCCTGGACGCAGGTGGAGACGGGCTCGGCGATCACCTGGAAGTATCCCGGGTGCATCCTGCAGGGCGACGACTCGATCGGCGAGTTCTACTCGGTGGCCGTGACCAACCACCGCCAGCAGGCGGACACGGGCACCAAGATGATCCACATGGGCAAGAACACCCGCTCCACGATCGTGTCGAAGGGCATCTCGGCGGGCCGCGGCCAGAACACCTACCGCGGACTCGTGAAGATCCTGAAGGGGGCGGAGCAGGCGCGGAATTACTCGCAGTGCGATTCGATGCTGATCGGCGATCGATGTGGAGCGCACACGTTCCCGTACATCGACGTGCGCAACAGCACGGCCACGATGGAGCACGAAGCGTCCACGTCCAAGATCGGCGAGGATCAGATCTTTTACGCGAAGCAGCGCGGTCTCTCCGCCGAAGACGCCGTATCGATGATCGTGAACGGCTTCTGCAAGGAAGTCTTCAAGGAGCTGCCGATGGAGTTCGCCGTCGAGGCGCAGCGGTTGCTCGGGATCAGTCTCGAAGGGAGCGTGGGTTGAGCCAGCATCCGCTGCTGCAGGTCAAGAACCTCCACGCCTCGGTCGAGGGACGGGAGATCCTCACGGGCGTCGACCTCACCGTCAACACCGGCGAGGTGCACGCGATCATGGGCCCGAATGGCTCGGGCAAGAGCACGCTCGCCCAGGTCCTCGCCGGTCATCCGGCCTACGCCGTCACCGCCGGCCAGGTGCTGTACGAGGGCAATGATCTGCTCGCCATGGCGCCGGAGGTCCGGGCCCGCGAGGGTGTGTTCCTCGCGTTCCAGTACCCGGTGGCCATCCGCGGCATCACCAACGCCTACTTCTTGCGCTCCGCGGTGAATGCGATCCGCAAGCACCGTGGTGCAGAGGAGCTCGGCCCGGTCGAGTTCATGGATGCGCTCGAAGAGAAGCTCAAAGTGATCGGCTGGGACTCGAGCTACCTGACCCGCCCCGTGAACGAAGGTTTCTCGGGTGGGGAGAAGAAGCGCAACGAGATCCTGCAGCTCGCGGTGCTCGATCCCAAGCTCGCGATCCTCGACGAGACCGATTCCGGACTCGACATCGACGCGCTGAAAACCGTCGCCAAGACCGTGGACAAGCTGCGGCGACCCGACAACGCGACGGTGCTCGTGACGCACTATTACCGGATCCTCACGCACATCGAACCCGACGTCGTGCATGTCCTGGCGGGCGGGAAGATCGTCAAGTCGGGCGGCAAGGAGCTCGCACTCGAGCTGGAAGAGAAGGGGTACGATTGGCTGCGCGAAGAGGCCGTGGTGACATGACCGAGGTCGCCGACAGGACCGCACGGTACGTCGCCGCCTTCGAGGCGTTCGCGCGCAACGGCGCCTCGGGCGCGCCCGAGTGGTTGCGCGAGCTCCGTAGGGGAGCGATCGCCCGCTTCGCAGAGCTCGGCTTTCCCACGACCAAACAGGAGGAGTGGCGCTTCACGAGCGTCGCGCCCATCGCCGAAGCGGACTTCACGCTCGCGCATGCTCCCCGCTCCCCGGGACCGGCAGGGACTCCTGTAGGGCTCCCCGCTCCCTCAGACATCGAGCGCCTGTGTGTCGGCGCGGGTCCGCGCGTCGTGTTCGTGGACGGGCGCCACGCCCCGAGCCTCTCCACGCCCGCAGACCTCGCCGGTGGCGTGCGGGCGGCCAGCCTCGCCGCCGCGCTGCGGACGGACGCGGGCAGCGGGCTGGCCCGTGCACACCTCGCGCGCCACGCGCGCTGGCGCGAGAGCGCCTTCGCGGCGCTCAACACCGCCTTCCTCGCAGACGGGGCGTTCGTGCACGTTCCCGCCAACACGACGCTCGAGTCGCCGCTGGAGGTGGTCTTCCTTTCGAGGGGCCGCGCTGGATCCGACGGCCCGATCGTCTCCCACCCCCGCAGCCTCATCGTGGTCGAACGGGGTGCGCGGGCGGTGGTCGTCGAGACGTACGCGGCGCTTTCGGACGGGGTGTATTGGAGCAACGCGGTCACGGAGGTCGTGGTGGGCGAAGGCGCGTCAGCCGAGCTGTACCGCGTGCAGCAGGAGGGCCCGCACAGCTTCCAGGTGGGAACAACACATTCGCGACAGGAACGCGACAGTTACCTCGGGCTGCACGTCGTGACGCTGGGGGCGGCGCTCGCGCGGCACGACATCAACGCGGTGCTGGACGGTCCCGGTGCGGAGTTGATCCTGAACGGGCTGTATCTGCTGGGCGGCACGCAGCACGCGGATCATCACACGGTGATCGACCACGCCCAGCCCCACTGCGCGAGTCACGAGTTCTTCAACGGTGTGCTGGCCGAGCGGGCGCACGGCGTGTTCAATGGGCGCATCATCGTGCGGCCCGGGGCGCAGCGCACCGACTCGAAGCAGACCAACAACAATTTGCTGCTCTCGACCGAGGCGCGCGCCGACAGTCAGCCGCAGCTCGAGATCTACGCGGACGACGTGAAGTGCACCCACGGCTCCACAGTCGGCCCGATCGACCAGACGCAGCTCTACTATCTCCGCAGCCGGGGGCTCTCCCCCGAGGCCGCCCGGAGCATCCTCACGTACGGCTTCGGCGCGGAGATCCTCGACCGGATGCGGCACCCCGAGGTGCGCGATCGGCTCGACCGCCTCGTGCGCGAGCGGCTGGGGGGGGCCTGATGCTCGACGTCGCCCGCTTCCGCGCCGACTTCCCGCTGCTCGCCCAACGGGAGAACGGACACCCCCTGGTCTATCTCGACAACGCCGCCACGACCCAAAAGCCGCAGGCGGTGCTCGACGCCATTGTCGAGTATTACCGAACCACCAATGCGAACGTGCATCGCGGGGCGTACGACCTCGCGATCCGCGCCACCGAGGCGTACGAGGCGGCGCGGGCGAAGCTCGCTGAGTTCGTGAACGCGTGGGCGCCCGAGGGCGTGGTGTTCACCCGGGGCACCACCGAAGCGATCAACCTGGTGGCGGGCTCGTATGGCCGTGCCAACGTGAAGGCCGGCGACAGCGTGGTGGTCACGGCGATGGACCACCACTCGAATCTGGTGCCGTGGCAAATCCTGTGTCAGGAGCAGGGTGCCACGCTCCGCATGGTCGAGATCACCGAGGACGGGCGGATCGATCTCGCCGATTTCGGCCGGGCGCTCGAGCGGCGGCCCAAGATCGTCGCGTTTCCGTACGTGTCCAACGCGCTCGGCACCGTGAATCCGGCGGCGCAGCTCGTCAAGCTCGCGCACGCCGCCGGCGCGGTCGTCGTGGTGGACGGGGCCCAGTCGACGCCGCACCTGAACGTCGACCTCCAGGCGCTGGACTGCGACTTCTACGCCCTGTCGGGTCACAAGATGCTGGGGCCGATGGGCTCCGGGGCGCTGGTGGCCAAGCCCGAGCTGCTCGAGGCGATGCCGCCCTACCACGGCGGGGGCGAGATGATCTCGCGCGTGTGGGACGATCATTCCACCTACAACAAGATCCCGCACAAGTTCGAAGCGGGGACGCCGAACGTCGAAGGCGCGGTCGGACTCGCCGCCGCGATCGGCTACCTCGAGCGGATCGGCCGCGAGCGGATCGCCGAACACGAGCAGGCTCTCGCGGCCGCGGCGATCGACAAGCTCACGCAGATCGAGGGCGTGACGGTATACGGCCCGCGTGGGAAGAGCGATCGCGCGGGCGTCGTGTCATTCACGTACGGGGACATTCACCCGCACGACATCGCGACCATTCTCGACCAGGACGGGATCTGCATCCGCGCCGGTCATCATTGCACGCAGCCGCTGATGCGGCGGCTGAATGTGACCGCGACCGCCCGCGCGTCGTTCTACCTGTACAACGGGTTGGACGAGGTGGACGCCCTCGCCGGCGCGCTCGTCAAGGCGGGAGCCCTGTTTGGATACGTCCCCGCCTGATCCGCAACTCAGCGCCCTCTACCAGGAGCTGATCCTCGATCACTACCGGCGGCCCCGCAACAAGGGGACGCTGGAGCACGCGACGCACGCGGTGTCGCTCAACAACCCGCTGTGCGGCGACGAGATCGACCTGCAGCTGCGTGTGGACGACGACATCATCAAGGAAGCGCGCTTCATCGGGCGGGGCTGCTCGATCAGCCAGGCGGCGGCCTCGATGATGACGCAGCTCGTCAAGGATAAGTCGATCCCTCAGGCGCTCGCCCTGGCCGACCGGATGAGCGCCATGATGCAGGGGGACGACGGCGCCGCGCGGGACAAGACGCTCGGCGAGCTGCGCGCCCTGGCGGGCGTGTCGAAGTTCCCCGTCCGCATCAAGTGCGCCCTGCTTCCCTGGAACGCTCTGACCGACGCAGTCAAGCCGTAACGGGCTACATTAGCCCCGCGCACATGGCGTCTCCCTCTCCCTCTCCCTCCCCCTCCCTCTCCCCTACCCCGATCCTGACGCTCGACCGGGTCAGCAAACACTTCGCCGGTCACACCGCCGTTGCCGAGCTGTCCCTGTCCGTGCCCCGTGGCGTGATCTACGGCCTGCTCGGGCCGAACGGCGCCGGGAAGACCACGACGATCCGCATGATCATGAATATCCTGGAGCCCGACGGCGGCGCGGTACAGGTCTTCGGGGAGGCTGACGGCGGGCGCGCTCACTCGGAGCGGATCGGCTATCTCCCGGAGGAGCGCGGCCTGTACCGGAAGATGCGGGTGCTCGACGTGCTCGTGTTTCTGGGCGAGATGAAAGGCCTCGACCGGCGGCGGGCACGCCAGCAGGCCGAGGCATGGCTCGAGCGACTCGGTCTCGGTCAATGGCGCCTGCGCCGGGTCGATGAGCTGTCGAAGGGCATGCAGCAGAAGGTGCAGTTCATCTCGACCGTGCTCCACGACCCGGATCTCCTGATTCTGGACGAGCCGTTCTCGGGATTGGATCCTGTGAACGCGCAGGTCATGAAGGACACCGTGCTCGACCTGCGGAGTCGCGGGAAGACGATCCTGTTCTCGACCCACATCATGGAGCAGGCCGAAAAGCTGTGCGAGCAGCTGTGCATCATTGCGCGGGGGCGGAAGCTGGTGGATGGCGCGCTCTCGGACATCAAGCGGACACGGAGCGGACACCATCTGGTGATCGGGTTCGACGGGAGCCTCGGTGGGGCCCCGCAAGTGTTTGCAGATAAAGCGCTTGTGAGCAAGGTCGACAACTACGGTCAGTATGCCGAGCTGGAGCTCGCCTCGGGCGCCGATCCGCAACAGATCCTGCAACGCTTGGTGACGTCGGGGGCGCGGCTGTCGAAGTTCGAGCTGCAAGAGGCGTCCCTGCACAAGATCTTCATCGACCTGGTCGGCCCGGATGCCGCGCGAGCCGAGGCGCGACCGGATGCGTAAGGTCTGGGTGGTGATTCGACGCGAGTTCGTCGAGCGCATCCGGAGGCGGTGGTTCTGGGTGATGGCGCTCCTGGGACCGCTGTTCTTCGCCGCGGTATTCGTGCTCCCCACCGTCCTCGCGAGCCGCGGTGGCGTCCGGCAGATCGTGGTGGTGGACGCGACGACCGGACCGGTGGGCGCCCGGATCACCCAGCTCCTCAACGACAGCCCGATGTTTCGCGCGCGGCGCGTGCCGGCCAGCGGTAAGGTCGTCGATTCACTCACCACCGAAGTGGAGCAGAAGCGGCTCGCCGGCTTCCTCATTGTGACCGACGCCGCCGCGGATTCGGGGAAAGCCGAGTACCGTGGGTCCAACGCTTCCGGGTTCGCGACCGTCGGCGCCCTCGAGCGGACCATCGGCGACGTCGTGAGCGCGGTGCGGCTCGAGCGAGAAGGTGTCGATCCACGGGTGGTGGCGCGGGCGCGTATCCCCGTCCGAATCGACACCAAAAAGATCGCGGGTGGAAAGACCACGGGCGAGACCGCCGCGCAGTCTTTTTCGCTCGCGTATTTCATGGGCATCATTCTCTACACGGCAATCCTCCTCTACGGCATCAACGTGATGAGCTCCGTGCTGGAAGAGAAGACGACTCGTATCGTAGAAGTCCTCGTCTCGTCGCTCCGTCCGTTTCAGTTGATGCTCGGCAAGGTGCTCGGCGTCGGGGCGGTGTCGATTCTCCAGTTTCTCATCTGGGGCGTCTCCGCGAGGCTCCTGTTCGCCCACCGGCCGGGATTCTTGACGGGTGGCGACGTGGGAGAGGCGGATCAGATCTTCCAGGTCCCTCACGTCAGCGGCGCCACCGCGGCTGTGTTCATCACCTACTTCCTCGGCGGGTTCTTCCTGTACTCCGCGATGTTCGCGGCGGTGGGCGCCATATCGTCGAGCGAGCAGGAGGCCCGACAGGCGCAGCAGCCGATCTCCTGGCTGCTCGTGCTGTCGTTCGTGAGCATGTTCGGCATGCTGAACGATCCCGCGTCCGCCTTTGCGGTCACGCTGTCGCTCGTCCCGTTCAGCTCCCCGATCGCGATGCCGGTGCGCTGGGCCGCCGGAAACCTGCCGACCTACGAGTTGGCGCTGTCGCTCGGAATCCTCGGCGTGTCGATTGTCGCGGTCACGTGGATCGCGGCGCGCATATACCGAGTGGGAATACTCATGACGGGGAAGCGGCCGAACATCAAGGAACTCATACGCTGGATACGTACGGCTTAGGACGGGCATAGACTAGACGCGCAGGCGCGCAGTGGAAAACAGGGTTGCGGAAACAGGATACTCACCGCGGCGAAATGGTTGCGTACCCTCGACCATGCCTGCCCATAATCTGGGCGTGCCGATCCATCATACTCTCAAAGCATGGCAACACGCACAGCGACTCGCAGTCGAGTGCGCGAAAGCCGCCAATCGGTTTCCGGACGTCGAGCAGACGGCGCTGGCAGACCAACTCCGGCGAGCGTGCTACAGTGTCCCGCTGAACATCGCGGAAGGCACGACCCGGAGGGGGACTCGCGACTACCGGAAGTTCCTCGATACCGCGTGGGGATCACTGGCCGAGGTGCAGTCGGCGATCGCCATTGCGCGGGACGTCGGCTACCTCGAACCAGCCGAGTTCGGGCGTCTCGAAGCGCTTGCCACAGAGACGAGCAAGACCCTATTCGGCTTGCTCCGGAAGATCAGCCAGGCAGCCGACCGTCCTAAAGCCCGCTGACTGTTTTCGGCGGTGCGTCTGTGCGTCTAGCCTTTGCATCGCCGGTTCACGTAGCTTGTGCTCATGACTGTCGACTACGACGTGATCGTGGTGGGAGCCGGCCATGCAGGATCGGAGGCCGCGGTGATGGCCGCCCGTCTCGGCGCCCAGGTCCTCCTCCTGACTTCCAACCTCGACACCATCGGTCAGATGTCCTGCAATCCCGCCATCGGCGGGATCGCGAAGGGCACCGTGGTCCGCGAGATCGACGCCCTCGGCGGTATCATGGGGCGGGCGACCGATCGCGCGACGATCCAGTTCCGCATGCTCAATCGCTCCAAGGGCCCCGCCGTCTGGGCGCCCCGGGCGCAGTGCGATCGCACACTGTACCGCCGCGCGGTGCGGGAGCTGCTCGAGGGCTTTCCGGGCATCGAGCTCACGCAAGGGATGGTCACGCGTCTCATACTCGACGGCCCGCGCGTCGCCGGCGTCGCGACCGCCGACGGGCGCAACTTCCGCGCGCGCGCTGTGGTGCTCACCGCCGGCACGTTTCTCCGCGGCCGCATCCACCTCGGCACCGACACCCAAATCCCGGCCGGTCGCGCCGGCGATCAGCCGGCCGTCGATATCGCACAACACATTGATACACTTGGACTTACGACAGCACGCTTCAAGACCGGCACCCCGCCGCGCGTGGACGGTCGGAGCGTCGATTGGTCCAAGGTCGAGCGCCAGGACGGAGACGGCACCGCCTACCGCTTCTCCTTCTATCATCACCTCGAGCTGCCGCGTCAGCTGCCCTGCTGGATTACGTGGGCGGGGGAAGAAGTGAAGGAGATCATCCGCGCGCATCTCCAGGAATCGGCCCTGTACGGCGGGGCGATCAGCGGACGAGGGCCGCGGTATTGCCCATCCGTCGAAGACAAGATCGTGAAGTTCCCCGACGCCAAGCGCCACCAGGTGTTCCTCGAACCCGAAGGCCTCGACACCCACGAGCTGTACGTGAACGGGCTGTCCACTTCCCTGCCCGTCTCGGTGCAGCTCGAGTTTCTCCGCGCCGTGCCGGGTCTCGAGCGGGCGAAGATGACCCGGCCGGGCTATGCCATCGAGTACGATTACTATCCCCCCACGCAGCTCACGCCGTGGCTCGAGACGAAGGTGGTCGAGCACCTGTTCTTCGCCGGGCAAATAAACGGAACGACCGGATACGAGGAGGCGGCCGGCCAAGGTGTCGTGGCTGGGATCAATGCTGTGCGCCGGATCCGAGGCGCGGAGCCCGTGATCCCAGGACGCGACGATGCCTACATCGGCGTCCTCGTGGACGACCTGGTGACCCGAGGGGTGGACGAGCCGTACCGGCTGTTCACGTCGCGCTCCGAGTTTCGACTGCTGCTCCGTCAGGACAACGCGCTGCGGAGGCTTGCGCCGCTCGCCGAGCGGTTGGGGTTGCTCAGTGCAGCGGAGTGGCGGGTGGCGACGCGCCGCTTCGAGGAAGAGGAGGAGCTGCTGCGGGTGGCGCGCGCGACGTCCATCACGCCCGGCGCCGCCGCGGCTGTGCTGGCGGAAACGGGGTCGAGTCTGGGCGAGCCGGAGCGGGTCGCGAGCGTGGCCCGGCGACCGGGCGTATCGCTGCGCGCACTGCTCGAGGCAGCGGGTGTGACGGTGACGGCGGAAGCGGCCGCGGTGGAGAGTGCCGAGATCGAGCTGAAATACGACGGATATCTGGCGCGCGAGCGGGAGGCGGCGACGCGGCTGGCCGAGCTCGCTGCGTTTGCGCTCCCGGCGGATCTGCCCTATGTCGAGTTCAAGAGCCTCGCGACCGAAGCGCGCCAGAAGCTCGATCGAATTCGGCCGACCTCCCTCGCTCAGGCCGCGCGAATTCCCGGCGTATCGCCGAGCGATCTACATAATCTCGTCGTCGAAACGGCCCGCTGGCGGCGCCGGGTTGCCTAGGTCCAACCACTCCTGAGGTGGTGTTTCACGTGAAACTAGGCAGCGGTTTCACGTGAAACTCGCTCTTTACGTCGGGGGTACCAAGACCCTATATTGAGGTCCTCAGCGTACAGTAACAATATAACCTATTTTGCCATAATCACTTAGAGAATGTCGCGCGTCATCGCAATCGCCAACCAGAAGGGCGGCGTCGGAAAGACGACGACGGCGGTGAATCTCGCCGCGTCGCTCGCCACCGCGGAGCGCAAGACGCTGCTGGTCGACGCCGACCCCCAGGCGAACTCGACGAGCGGCGTCGGCATCGAGCGCGACCGCATCCGCCACTCGCTGTACGACGCGTTGCTCGATGGTCGGTCCCTCGCCGACGCGCGCTTCACCCACGTGCACTTCCCCTATCTCGATGTCGTGCCGGCCACGCAGGATCTGGTCGGTGCCGAGCTCGAGCTCGTCAACAAGCAGGGGCGCGAGACGATGATGCGACGCGCGCTGCGTGACTTCCGCGAGCAGTATCAGTACGTCGTGATCGATTGTCCGCCCTCGCTCGGCCTCTTGACGCTCAACATGCTGACGGCCGCCGACAGCGTGCTGATTCCGATCCAGTGCGAGTACTACGCACTCGAGGGTCTGTCGCAGCTGCTCAACACCGTCAAGCTGGTGCAGCGGAACTTCAACCCCGCGCTGGCGATCGACGGTGTGCTGCTGACGATGTACGACGCACGACTGAATCTCTCGAAACAGGTGGCCGATGAGGCCAAGGAATACTTCGGCTCGCAGATGTTCGGCATCACGATCCCGCGCAACGTGCGCCTCGCCGAGGCGCCCAGTTTTGGCAAGCCGATCCTGCTGTATGATGTGCAGTCGGTGGGCGCGAAGAGCTACCTGGCGGTGGCGCAGGAGCTGATCCGGCGCGTGGAGCACAGCGCCGCGAACTCTCCCCCCCCTGCCCCGCCCGCCGCGAAACCGCTGCCGGAGGTGCCCGCATGACGGAAACCATCGCAGGTCGCCGTCGTCTCGGCCGGGGCCTCGAAGCCCTGCTGGGGCCCACGCGCGAGGAAGCGGAGCGCGAAGGGAGTCTCGTCGAGCTGGCGATCGCCGACATCCGCCCCAACCCGTATCAGCCGCGCCGCGACGTCGACCCTGCGGCGCTCGAGGAGCTCCAGGCCTCCATTCGTAAGGCCGGGCTGCTGCAGCCCGTCGTGGTGCGCCCCGTTCCCGGGGGCAACGGCGGCTTCGAGCTGATCGCCGGCGAGCGGCGGCTGCGGGCCTGTCAGGCGCTCGGTTGGGAACGGATCCCCGCCGTGAAGCGCGACGTCGACGACCGCACCCTCCTGACGCTCGCGCTGGTCGAGAATCTGCAGCGTGACGACCTCTCGCCCGTGGATGAAGCGCGCGGCTACGAGCGCCTCATCGCGGAATTCAGTCTGACGCAGCAGGACGTCGCAGACGCGGTGGGGCGCGACCGCTCCACGGTCGCCAACGCCCTCCGCCTGCTCAAGCTCCCGGCCGCCGTGCTCGCCCTGCTCCATGAAGGCGGGCTCTCCGTCGGGCACGCGCGCGCGCTGCTCGCCCTCGAAGACACGCGGGTGGCGACATCGCTCGCCAAGGAGGCGGTGGACCTCGGGCTCTCGGTGCGCGAGGTGGAGGACCGTGTGCGCGGCGGGCGCGCCCCGGTCCGGCGTCCGCGCCTCAAGAAGGGAATGGGGCAAGCGCCCGAAGTGCGCCGCATCGAGGACGCGCTGCGCCGCCGCCTCGGCACCGATGTGCGGGTCACGCTCCGCGCCAAGGGCAAGGGACAGATCCATCTCAACTTCTATTCAAACGATGATCTCGCGCGTCTCCTCGAGCTGATCCTCGGCACGCCGTTCGACGGATGACGACGAGGAAAGATCGCCGCGTCACCATCGTCGTCCACACCGATGGCGACCTCGCTTCTCGACAATACCGCGTCCCGGTGTGGGCGTTCGAGGCAGGGAAGTGGGGCGCCCTCGTGGTCGGTCTGCTGGTCGTGCTGTTCTTCGCGTTCGCTGGACCGATCGGTCGCGCGGCCGCCCGCGTGCCCGGACTGGAGCGCCAGGTGGCGCGGCTCGAGGAGGAGAACAGTCGCGTGCAGCAGCTCGCCGCGGCGCTGAACCGGGCCGAGGCGAACTACCAGGAGCTGCGCACCATGCTGGGCGTCAGGGCGCCGCGGGAAAAGGGGTCGGCCCCGACCGAAGACCTCGTGCGTGCGGTCGCGGTGCGCGCCCGTCCTCCGTCGGCGCCGTTGCGCTACGAGCCGGGTCCGGCAGAGCCGACGCACTGGCCGCTCGATCTCGCCGGCTTCGTCACCCGGGGCCAGGTGCGGCCGGGCGACCCCGCCGAATCGCATCCCGGCATCGACATCGCCGTGCCCGCGGGCACCGCCGTGCGCGCGGCCGGGGGCGGTGTGGTCGAAGCGGCCGGCACCGACCCGGCCTACGGACTGTTCGTGCTCTTGCGGCACTCGAGCGGGTATGAAACCATGTATGGGCACGCCTCGCGCCTCTTGGTGCGCGAAGGCGACTCGGTGCAGGCGGGGCAGGTGATCGCCCTGTCCGGAAACTCCGGGCGATCCACGGCGCCGCACCTCCACTTCGAAATCCGCCGCGAGGGCAAGTCGCTCGATCCCCTCACGGTCGTGAAACAGGAGAACTGAAATGGCGATGTTCACCGAGAAAGGGCAGGGCCCGCTGGACTCGGAAGCCGGACTGTCCATCATCGGAACCGGGATGCGCGTGGTGGGCGACATCACGGCCGACGGCGTCGTGAAGATCGAAGGCACGGTGGTGGGTACCGTCCGCGCGGGCCGGCAGGTGCTCGTGGGGAAGGGAGGCGAGGTGGAAGGAGACGTGATTTCGCGCGAGGCGATCATCGGTGGGGAAGTACGCGGCAGCATCCGCGCCGACGAGCGCATCGAGATCCAGTCCACCAGCGTCGTGCACGGTGACGTCGTGGCAAAACGCCTGCTCGTGCAAGAGGGAGGTGAGATCAACGGCGTGGTGCGTATGGGCGAAGCGGCGCTCGAGGGCGAGACCGTCGAAAAGGCGGGGCCGCAGCGGTCCTACTAGGCGCGCCAGATATCCACACGTTCGCACTTCCGCGTGTGGATTGTTTATCTCTATATATAGTAGCGCATTAGCTGACCTTGTGGTGTGGGAATCTCACGTCACTGTCGATAATCTGGTGAGATAATGTCTCCATACTGCCAGAAGTGACGGGCTCCATGGAGCTCGCGGCGCTGGTCTCGTACCTGGATGGCTATCTCCGAGTCGCCGAGGTGCCGGACGCTCCCCACGCGGTCAACGGGCTACAGGTCGCGAACGCGGGGGCGGTGAGCCGTGTCGCAGCGGCGGTCGACCTGTGTGAGGCGACCGTGCGGATGACGGCGGAGCAGGGAGCCGATTTCCTGCTCGTCCATCATGGCTTGTTCTGGCGCGGGCTCGAGCCCCTCGCGGGGCGCGCGTATCGGCGCGTGGCGGGACTCATCGCGAAGAACATCGCGCTCTACAGTGCTCACCTGCCACTCGATCTGCATCCCGAGGTTGGCAACAACGCAGTGCTCGCGCGGCAGCTTGGCGTCTCGCTGCGCGGCGAGTTCGGCGAAGAATACGGCGTGCGGATCGGCCGGTGGGGAGAGATCGACGTCCCTCGGCACACGCTCGAGCGCCAACTGGCGGCCATCACGGGCACCGCACCGCGGCTGCTGCCGTTCGGCCCGGAGCGGGTGCGCCGCGTCGGGGTCGTGACGGGGGCTGCGGGCTCGATGATCGCGCAGGCCGCCGCTGCTGGTCTCGACACCTTCGTCACGGGCGAGGGTCCCCACCACACGTTCTTTGACGCCGAAGAGCTCAAGTTGAACGTCTTCTACGCGGGGCACTACGCCACCGAGACGGTAGGTGTCCAGGCGCTGGCCGGTCATCTGCGCGATCGGTTCCAGCTGCCTTGGACATTCTTGGACCATCCGACCGGTTTGTGAAGCCGCGCCGCGTGCTGGCTGTGCTCGCGGCGTCGGAGCTATGCGGCATGGCGCCGTGGTTTTCCGCTTCTGCCGTCGCGCCTGCGCTCTCGCGCGTGTGGCGGCTTGACTCGGCGGGTGGGGCGTGGCTGACGATCTCGGTGCAACTCGGCTTTGTCGCCGGCGCGCTGGTGTCGGCCCTGCTCACGCTCTCCGACCGCTGGTCCGCCCGTCGGCTGGTCGCGGCGTGCGCGTGTCTCGCTGGCCTCATGACCGTCGGTGTGGCGTTCGCGCCGGGTTCAGGAACGGGAATCGCGCTGCGGATGCTCACGGGGGCCGCGCTGGCCGGCGTGTATCCGCCGGGGATGAAGATCGTCGCCGGGTGGTATCGCGAAGGGCGAGGACTCGCGATCGGTGTCCTCGTCGGCGCGTTGACGCTGGGCTCGGCGCTTCCTCATCTCGTCCGCTGGGCCGTCCCGGTCGAGCATTGGCGACCCGTGCTCATCATTGCGGCGGCGGCGGCGTTCGTCGGCGGGGTCCTGGTCCTGCTCGTACCGCACGACGGCCCGTTCGCCGCGCCGGCGCCCCCCTTCAGCTGGCGAGCGGCGCCACGCATCCTCGCGAACCGTGCGGTATCGCTCGCGAACCTCGGCTACCTGGGTCACATGTGGGAGCTGTACGCGATGTGGACGTGGTTGGCCGCGTTCGTCGCGGCGAGCGAGCTCGCCCGCACCGGCGGTGCTGCGGCCGGGAGCCGCACGCCGGCGCTCGTCACATTCGCGGTGGTCGGGAGCGGCGCGCTGGGGTGCTGGCTGGGCGGGATGTACGCTGATCGCTGGGGTCGCACGCTGATCACGAGCGTGGCGATGACGCTGTCGGGCGCGTGCGCACTCGCGGCAGGTTTCGCGTTCGGTCACCCCCTCGCCCTGCTGGTCCCGCTGCTCTTCGTCTGGGGCATCACCGTGGTCGCGGACTCGGCGCAGTTCTCGGCCGCGGTGAGCGAGCTGGCGCCACGCGAGCTCGTGGGAACCGCGCTCACGCTCCAGACGAGTCTGGGGTTCCTCCTGACCTGTCTCACGATCTATTTGTTGCCCTGGGTGGCGGCCCGGATTGGGTGGCGCTGGAGCATGAGCCTGCTGGCGCTCGGACCGGCGTGCGGCGTATGGGCGATGCTGACGCTGCGCAGGCGGCCTGAGGCCGCGGCACTCGCCGGCGGGCGGGGTTAAGGCACGGCCACGATCCCGACTTCCCCGCCGAACTCGTCGGTGGTGCGCGTCGTCCCCGCCGGCGCGGTCCACCTCCCGCCGTCGATCCGCACGTTGACCCGGTGCACGCCGCCCGGAATACGCTGCACGCTCTCCCACGCGCCGTCGCTCGTGGGTTGGAGGCCGACCGGCTGCCAGTCGGTGAAATCGCCCGCGAGCTCTACGGTCGCCGCGGCGGGAGCATAGACAACCAGCCGGACGGCGCCGTCGGGCGCCGGCTTGACTTCGAGGCGTGCAGTGACGTCGGAGCTTCCCCCGCCGTCGCCGCTGGCAGGAGATCGACTCGGGAGCGGTGGGTCCCGGATGGCCCGTGGTCGGGGCAGCGGCGTCCGCAGGCGCAGTCCAGCGCTCAAGTATCGCCCAGCGACGCTGCCGCTGACCGGATCCGTCGGATAACGGCCGCCAGAGATCAAGAGGGCGGTGCGCTCGCCCAGCGTGAAGGTGGTGCTCGCCTCGCCGTACACGCCGTGACCGGCCCCGTGGCTCGACAGCCTCGCTGCGAGCGACCCGTCGACCTCGAAGCGGCCCCGGCTCGCGTGGATCGTCGCGCCCACGTCGCTATAGGCGGTGTCTCCGACGAACGATCGCGTGGCGGACGCAGCGAGCGTCAGCTGGGCGCGCCGCGCCCACACACCGACGCCAGCAACCGCCACGGGGCGGGGCGCGCTGCCGTACGAGGTGCGCCCCCCGGTCCCACCGATCCATGCGCCCCGACCCGCCCCGAGGTAATGCAACCGGGCCTCACCGGTCGAGTGCCAGAAACTCGCGAAGTCGGCGTAGTTGCTCCCACCAGCTGAGAGGGAGAGCTCACCACGCCAGCGGTGGGCGAGCAAATTCGGCGGCGTGAAGAGCGAAGCGGCGATGAGCCCCTGCAGACTGCGGCGACCGCTCTCGAAGCGGAGGTATGTACCGCGGGCCGTCACGACGGCGTCGGGCCGCTCCCAGGTGAGGGCCGGGGTGAGGGACCCCGCGGCGGACGGAAGAAAGCCGTCGTAGCGCACGGTTGAGACACCGACGTCGACCGTCGCGGTGGTCTGGGCCGCGGAAGTGCGAACGCCGAATACGGATGTCGCCGCGGCGAGGGACGCGGTCCAGACATGTCGCGCGGCCAGCGCTGGCCGCACGGGGTTACGGGGGGCCGGGGCGCTGCTGGCGGGCCCCCGCGTTCACCCACACGTCCGCGGCCGTCACCGCGGCCGCGGTGGCGGCCGCGGGGGGTGCGCCCAGAGCGATGTCACGCTCGACGGCGCGACGGAACTCGACCAAGTCCGCGTCTCTGGCCCGCGCGGCGAGGCCGAGCACGGCGGCGGTCGCGCTGTCGACGGGGACTCCGCTCGCCACGAGATCGGCAAGCACGGCGAGCGGTACGGTAAGGGGCTCTCGCCGAGCGTGCCGCAGCTGGGCCAGGGTCGCTTGGGACGCCCCGGCGCGGAGCGCCGCAGCCCCCGCGGTGAGCTCGGCTGGCGAGGCCGTGGACCCGAGGGCGTCGCGGGCGTGGCCCAGGTCCGCGGCGAGACGCCGCACGGCGGTGACGATCGCGTCCCCGGAGGCCCGTTTCGTCGCGCCTTCCAGCGCGCGCTGCACGAGTGGCTCCGTGGGGAGGATGGCCGTGCGCGCCGAATCGAGGAGTGCCGCAACGGTCGGCCGCGTGGCGGCGTCCAGCCGCTCGAGGCGCGCATCGGCTTGCTGAGCGGTCGCCCGTCCCGCGACCACCATGGCCACGAGCAACGAGAGCGCCGCGCGCGTGCAGTTGGGCGTCACGAGCCACCTCCGACGGTGAGCACCGAGCTGGGTTGGCCGTAGTCTTCATCGCGGGCCACGGGCGCCGAGGGGTCGGCCAGCCAACGCGAGCCGTCCACGAAGAAGGCGTAGTGATAACGGCCGGGTACGAGCGGCACCACCGCCGTCCAAAGCGCCTCGCGTCCGGTCCGTCGCATCGGCGTACGCGTCGCATCCCAGTCGTTGAAGTCGCCGACGAGCTCCACGTGCGTGGCGCGGGGAGCGACCAGGACGAATTGAAAGGCGCGCGACTCGCCCTGCGGGGGAGCGGGCGGGGTGGAGGCCATCCGGTAGAGGAGGACGCCGACCGTAAGGGCGG
>Ga0209690_1000629_pt1 | contig 18919 bp, 18 predicted proteins | sample GraSoiAngelo_150_FD_186164 | JGI IMG/M metagenome (GOLD analysis project Ga0209690, IMG submission 186164) | Grasslands soil microbial communities from the Angelo Coastal Reserve, California, USA - 14_1009_09_40cm (SPAdes) (version 2) | ecosystem: Environmental > Terrestrial > Soil > Grasslands ...
GCGCGGTCCCGCAGCAGGGGCTTCACCTCGGCGAGCGCCTCACCCACGACGCGCGCCACGTGGCTCTTCTTTTGTTTCTCGGCGAGCTTGATCGCGCCGTCGAGCTGCTCTTCCTGCAGGAAGCGGGAGAACTCGGGCGCAAACCGCCGCGTCTCCCCCTGCGACCGCACGATCTGGTACAACTTCTGGAAGGCGCTCGTCCACGAGTAGATGGACATCGCCGCCAGGATGATGACGATGGACTTGGCGAACAGGCCCATCGATACGAACAGGTCGTAGAGCGAGAGACTCATAGCGCGGAGGCTCCTTTGGGGTCGCTACTGTTTGAGCCGGAAGTCGATCGGAATCTGAATCAGCACGCGGACCGCCCGGCCGTGCACGCGCGCAGGCCGGAACAGCGCTTTGGTAACGTAGCTCTTGGCCGACTGGTCGAAACCGGGATTGGGGCTCTGCAGCACCTTGACGGACGGCGGCTCGGCGCGCCCGAGCGTATCGATGATCGCCTGCACCAGCACGCGGCCCTGGATCTGTGCCTGCCGCAGCAGCTCCGGAAACTGCAGCTGCGGCCCGGAGAGCACCGCAGGCTTCTCCTCGACGATCGCTTCCATGAACACTTCGTTGCCGGTCGGCACCATCCCGGTCGCGACGCCGCCCTCGACGCCCGTGCCCGAGTAGTCCTTCGGATCGAAATGCTCCTGGAGGTTCACCGGGGGGATGTTCGTCGGAATCACGTCCGGCGCGACCACCGTCTGGAATCCCTTGAGCGGGACGTCCAGCTGCACCGGCTGCTGCTCCGGTGGCTTCTCCTGCTTCGGCTGGTCCATGAACACCATCGCGGTGTCCACCTTGACGCTGTTGTCCGCCTCGCCGGCGCTCAACGTGGCGTACACGGCCCCCGCGATCACGACGGTGTGAACCACGAGCGACACCGCGCCCACGCCGAACACCCGCCTGCTGTTCTTCTTGCGCTTGGACTCGATGAGATTGTCAAACACGGGTTTTCGCCCTCCAGTGCACGATCAGGTAACCCCTTATGAAATACCGCCGATTGGCCCCCGCCCGCTAGTGGAGCCCCCATTACAAAACGATGACAGCCGGGTTAGGGGGCTCCACGGTCAGCGAGGCGGCCTGAGCGTGAAGCTGATCGGCAGGCGCACGAGCACCCGCACCGCCCGCCCGTGCGTACGCCCCGGCCGGAACAGGGCGCCCAGCACGTATGCGCGCGCGGCCCCCTCGAAGCCGGGGTGCGAGCTCTGGAGCACCAGGGAGCCAGGCTCGGCCCGACCGAGCGTGTCGATCACGAGCTGCACCGTGACAGTTCCCGTGGTGCCGGTGCGACGCAGCACGTCCGGGTAGCCGAGGGGCGGGCCGGCCAGCAGCACCGGTGGCTCGTCCACCGCGAGAGGGCTCCACGGACCCTCTGGAGCCCCGTCCACGCCGTGGTCGCCCGGCGCCTCGCTGACTCCGCGCAACAGCACCTTGGGATCGAACGGCGCGCCGCCGTCAATCGGTGGAAGCCTGATGGGGGATTGTGGCGGCACGTCGATCGGCGGCGCCACTGGCCCGGGAGGGTCGAATCGGTCCCCAATCTCAGAGGGTTGGGGCCACGAGATCACGATCGGCGGGCCGTCGACGCCGGCCAGGCGGGCGGGACGCAGCGTCGCCAGCACGGCAGCGGCGCACACGCCCGCATGCACCAGCACGGACACCGTACCGCTCGTCTTCGATGCGATCAGTCGATCGAACATGGAGATCCCTCGAGGAAGCAGTCTCCATCAGGATGGCATCCGTCGTTTGCGGTGGGATGGCTCGGGGGTGACGAAGTGATGACGACGGCGTTAGGGCTTACTCGCCGGCGGCTCCCGCGGCAGCGTGACCGTGAAGGTGGTCCCTCGCCCCGGGCGGCTCACCACGTCGATCCGCCCGCCGTGCGCCTCGGCAATCCACTTGGAGATGGCGAGTCCCAACCCCGCGCCGGGACGCTCACCGGTACGCGTGCGCGCCGAATCGGCGCGCCAGAAGCGATCGAAGATGTGCGGCAGGTCTCCCGGGGCGATGCCGATTCCGGTATCGGCCACGCTGAGGGTGACCCGGCCGTTCGCGGAGCCCAGCTGCATGCGCACGGTCCCGCCGGGGGGAGTGTACTTCACGGCGTTGGTGAGGAGGTTCAGGATCAGCTGGCGGATGCGCGTGGCGTCGACCGCGACAACGATCGGCTCGGGCGGCGTCGTGACCTCCACCCGCACCCCCGACTCTTCGGCGAGCAGCTCGCCCGTCTCGCGCACCTCTTCGACGATCCCTCGCAGGTCCACGGGCTCACGGTGCAGCGGGGCGATGCCTTCGTCGGCCCGCGCGAGTGTGAGCAGCGCGTCCACCAGCTCCGTCATGCGCTTGATCTCCTGCAGCGTTTCTTCCAGCGTCGCGAGTGTCTCCTGGGGCAGGTTGGGGGTCGTGATGGCGCGCTCCACGCCGGCGCGCAGCACGGTGAGCGGCGTCTTCAGCTCGTGGCTCGCGTCGGCCGTGAACCGCCGCAGTGCGGCGAAGCTGCGCTCGAGCCGGGTCATCATCTGGTTCAGCGTCTCGGCGAGCCGGCCGAGCTCGTCCTTCATCAGCGGCTCGGCGAGACGCCGATGCAGGCTCCGTCCGTCGGTGATCTCGCGGACCTCGGTGATGATCTGATCCACGGCGGCGAGCGCGCGCCGCGAAATCCACGACCCCATCAGCAGGGCGAGGGCGAGCCCGAGCGGTAGCACCAGGGCGAAGGTCGAGAGCAGCTCGTCCGGGCCGAGCTCGGCGGTGCGGACATCCGCTCCGGCGAGAATCGCCCCGAACTGTGGTCCGCCCACGGTGACGTAATGCACCACATAGTGGATCTTCGGGCCGTTGGGCTCGAGGCGAAGCGTGCCGCTGGACCGTCCGGAGAGGGGGGCGCTCGCCAGCCGTCGCAGCTGCTCCACCTGCTGGAACGTGAGGGCCCGCGCGTCGGACGACGCGAACAGCAGGCTGCCGTCGCGCGCGGTGATGACGAGGAAGTCGGGCACCGCTTCGAGCAGCGCGGCCAGATCGGGGATGAGCACGGGGTGGTGCGCCGTGTCGGCGCGCACCAGGGTGCCGCGGGCGCGGTAGCTCTCGGCGAGAATGCCCGCCGTCAGCGCCGCCTCGGACTGGATTCGCTGGTCGAGATCCTGGTAGGAGGCGCTGCGGCGGTCCAGGTACAGCACCCCGGCGAACGCGGCGAGGGTGAGCGCGAGGGCACCCGAGTACCAGGCGGTGAGTCGCCCGCGCAGCGTCTGCATGTCACGCCTTCACGACGTAGCCGACCCCGCGCACCGTGTGGATCAACTTGGGTTCGCGCCCGTGGTCGATCTTCTTGCGCAGCCGCGTGATCACGACGTCCACGATGTTCGTACCGGGGTCGAAATGGTAGTCCCAGGCGTACTCCGTGATGAGAGTCCGCGACATGACCCGACCCTGATGGCGCATCAGGTACTCGAGCACCGCGTATTCTTTGGGAGTGAGCTCGAGGAGCTTTCCACCGCGCCCTACCTCGCGGCTCCCCGTGTCGAGCGTCAGGTCCGCCACCTTGAGCACCGGCGGCGCGATCGCCTTGGGGCGCCGCCCGAGCGCCTCCACCCGAGCGAGCAGCTCCTCCAGGGAGAACGGCTTTGTGACGTAGTCGTCGGCGCCCATCTTGAGCGCCTGCACCTTGAAATCCACGGCGTCCTGTGCCGTGAGCACCAGCACCGGCACGTCCTCGCCGCGATCGCGCAGCGTGCGCAGCACCTCGAGCCCCGACAACGCCGGAAGACGCAGGTCGAGCACCAGCATATCGTAGTGGCCGCCGGCCGAGAGGCGCAGCCCTTCGGCGCCGTCCCCGACCAGGTCCGCGTGGAAGCCGGCTTCGGTCAGGCCGCGCTTCACGTACTGTCCGACGGTCTTGTCGTCTTCGACGACGAGGATCTTCATCCCGTGGGGAGGTACACCTTGAAGTTCGATCCCACGCCGACCTGCGACTCGACGTCGATCCGCCCGCGATGCTCGGCGATGATGCCGTAACAGATGGAGAGACCCAGCCCGGTGCCGCGCCCCTGCGGCTTCGTCGTGAAGAACGGCTCGAAGATCTTGGGCAGGTCTTCGCGCTTGATCCCGGTGCCCGTGTCGACGAACTCGAGCAGGATCTCGTCCGCCCGATCGGGGTTGATACGGCTGCGGACCGTCAGCGTGCCGCGCGAGTCCATCGCGTCCATGGCGTTGAGCATCAACGCCATGAAGCTCTGGATCAGCCGCTCATGGTCCCCGAGCACCGACGGCAGGCCCGACGCGAGCTCACGCATCACCGTGAGTCGCTTGAAGCGGGCGTGGTGCTTGAGCAGGAACAACGTGCGCTCCACCACGCTGTTCACGTCCGTCGGCTTCTTGTCCCCGCCCTTGGGGCGCGAAAAGTCGAGTAGACTCTCCACGATCCGGCGGCAGCGCTGCACCTCGGTGTCGATGATCTTGAGGTACTCGTCGTACCCGTGACGGTCGCCGGCGGACAGCTCCCCGGTCCGGAGCGCCAGCGCCTCGCAGCAGGCCAGGATCGTCGCGAGCGGGTTGTTGATCTCGTGCATGACGCCCGCCGCGAGCTGCCCCACGGCGGCGAGCTTCTCCGTTTCGGTGAGGCGCTGTTGCGCCTGGCGCCACTCGGTGATGTCTTCGCCGATAGTAATGACGTGCGAAATGTCGTGCCCGTCCTGGCGCATCGGGATCTTCGTGATGCGGTAGTACCGCGCTTCGCCGCTCGCCTGCGACTCCATCTCCACCTGCTGGAGCTCGCCCGTGTCGAACACACGATCGAACTCGCGTTTCAGGAGATCGCGCGGCTGGCGGTCCAGCACCTCGAAGATCTCGCGACCCACGGCGTCCTCGCGGGATACGCCTTGCGTCCCGGTCTCGCGCTTGCGGTTCCAGGCGCGGATGCGGTAGCCACGGTCGATCACGTACAGCCCGACCGGGAGGGAGTCGATGATCTGCGCGGCGAAGCTGCGCTGCGCCTCGATCTCGTGGGTGCGCAGCGCGACCTCGGAGGCGAGGTCCTGCGAGAGCTCGGTGGCGGCGATCATGGGAGCGAGGATCCGAGCCGCCACGACGACGACGTCGTGGGCGATCCCTTCATAGCGTCCGGTGGGGATGACGACCTCGAGCACGCCGAGCGGTTCGTCCTCGTGGACCAACGGCAGTCGCACGATCGAGCCCCCGGGCACGCCCTCGCGCTGGGGCCCGTGTCGCATCCACTCGGCGACCGGCGGGGCATAGCCCGGCTGCTCGGCTTCGTCACCGGGCGTGGTGACCGGCGTGAAGCGAGTGCCGTCAGGTGTGCGGAGCCAGAGGCGGCAGCGGCGGAGGTTGAGGCCGCGTCGGAGCGCGCTCACCACCCCGTGCAGGGCCTCCCCGGACGCGAGACCCGCCTGAAGCACCGACGCCACTTCGGCAATGACCCGGATACCGGGATGCTCGGTATCGAGGGAGGGGACCGCCATCGGTGGCAAAGCTAGGGATGGTGCTCCCGCCGCGCCAGCGGCGCCTCGAACCGGACCCCGAGGAACGCCCGCACGTCCGTGACGGTACCCAAGAACACCGTGGGACCGATCAACAGCCCGAGGCGCGCGCCCTTGGGATCGCCGAACCGCAGCCCGAGGAGCCCCGAGACGCCGCCCCACGGCGAGCCCACCGGCAGGGGCGAGTTCGAGCCGACGTAGCCCGTCCCCTCGAGCGTGAAGTCGAGCCCGATCTGGCCGCCACTCGTGTCCGCGCCGAGCTGGGCGATGGTCGACGTCGGTGTGCGCGCCGCGAGACTCGTGCCGAACACGAACCCGCGCGCGCCGCCGATGATCGCCCCTTCGTTGATGAACGAGCCAAGCCGTGCCGTCAGCGACAGGGCGGCGATTGGACCCGCGTGCACGGCGCGCGCGAGCCCTACGTCAAACCCCTCGACCTGCCACCCGCTGCCGACCGTGTACGCGAGCCCCGCGGTGACCGCGTTCTGAGCAGCGAGCGGCGTGGACAAACCCACTAAGGTCGTCAACATTGTGACTATGGACCGACGCACGTTTGTGCTCCTGACAGGCGCCACTTCGGGGGCGCTCATCCGTCCGCCTGTTCGGCCGACCCACAGTCCGACCGGGGCGGGCTGGCGGTCGGGCGGACCGGCGGTCGGGCGGCTCCGGTTCGAGCTCGACGATCATCGCCGCTGGTCGCTGTGGTACTACGGTGACGGCTCACCCGTTCCCGTCGTCCGCGGCGCCGAAATCGTGGCGTGGGTGGGGGACCAGCCGCTCACCCTCGCGGAGCTGGAAGATAGCACGGTGGGAAACCGCCGCCCTCCGGGCGGCGACGCCGTCGTCGTGCGCGGCCGGGCCGCCGGCGTGTGGGTCGAAGCAGAGCTGCTCACTGCCGGCGGCGCCAGCACGCCCCAGGCGTCCGTCACGGTCACCGTTTTTCCAGACCGCTATCTGCCCACCGTGAGGGGTGTGCGCTTCTTCCAGCTCCCTCATGCCGACGTTCTCGCGGGAGATGGACCGCTCACAGCACTCGTGAACGGCGCTCACTCGGCCGACCCGACCCGCGTGGTCACGGTGGGGGCACCGGAGGCGGAAGGGCTCGCGAGCCACGCCGCCGTGGGCCTCACCCGCGGGAGTCGCGGCCTTGCGATCGCGTTCGACGCAGGCGAGCCCGGAGAGGCCCGCGTGCAATTGTCGCGGGACGCGCTCGAAGCGGTGAGCGACTGGCTCCCGGCACGGCCGCTCCGCCCCGAAGGCGACGCCTCCCACATGCGCCTGTGCTTCCACCCCGAGGGCGACGGCCTGGAGGCGCTGCGCGCGCTGTTCGTGCCATCCTCGCCCGTCGACCAGGAGCGCCTCGCACAGGCCGTGGCGCCCGCGGGGTGGTGCACGCGGGCCGAGTGGTCGGGCACCGTCGCCGAAGCGGACGTGATCACCAATCTGGACTTCAGCGCCGCGCATTTCGACCGACGATTCTTCCGGCACATCGAGCTCGACGACGGCTACCAGCAAGCCATCGGCGCGTGGGATCCGAACCCTCGATTCCCGCACGGCCACGCCTGGCTCACCGACCAGATTCATGCGCGCGGCTTCAAGGCGGGCCTCTGGGTCGCGCCGTTCGGCGTGGCGGAGGCCTCCGGCGTCCCCACCGCGCAGCCCGACTGGCTACTGCGCGATGCGACCGGACCCGTTGTATGTGAGACGCGCGAAGCCTGGGGTGGCAAGATCTACGCGCTCGACGGCGCCCACCCCAAGGTGCAGCAGTGGTTGTTCGATCTGGCCCGCCGCGTCGTGCGAGAATGGGGCTACGACTACCTGCGCGTCGACCGGTTGCGCTGGGCGACCCTCGGCACAGCGCACTACGGCGGCCTGACACACGCCGAAGCCTACCGCGCCGGCTTGAGCGCGATTCGCGACGGCCTCGGCACCGAGGCATTCCTGCTCGCGAGCGAGGCGCCGTTGCAGCACGCCGTCGGGCTCGTCAATGGGATGCGGATCGGGCCGGACGTGGACGTCAGTTGGTCGGGGATCCAATCACCGGCACGCGCCGCGGGCCTGCGGAGCTTCTATCACCGCTCGACCTGGCTGAACGACCCCGACTGCCTTGTGGTGCGCGCTCCGCTGTCGCGGGCGGCCGCCGAGGTGTGGGCATCCGTCGTGGCGGTTACCGGAGGGCTTACCCTGCTTGGCGACAACCTGCCGAATCTGCCACCCGATCGTCTCCCGCTGCTGCAGCGCACGCTTCCGGTCGCTCCGGTGACGGGCCGCCCCATCGAGGCGGGTGCCGCCGGACGCGACACGGCGCCCGCGATCGTGGCCGGCGATGATGTCTACCCGATCGGCGGGCCGTGGCGCTTCCGCACGGGCGACGATCCCAGCTACGGCTCCCGTGGGTTCGACGAGGACGCCTGGGAGACGATCCCCGTGCCGCAACGCTGGGACGAAGCCGGCGGGGCACATCCGCAGTACGCGGGGTTTGCGTGGTATCGGACCAGGTTCCGGCTACCGAGTCAAGCCACCGGAAAGAGCGAACCGCGGAACGTGTACCTGGAGCTCGGCAAGATCGCGGACGCGGATGAGGCGTTCGTGAACGGCGTGAAAGTCGGCCAGACGGGCGAGCTGTCCCCGGGCGGCCGGGGTGAGCCGCAGGCCTACCGCCGGTATCGCCTGCCACCCGAGGCCCTGAACTGGGGCGGAGAAAACGTGCTGGCTGTGCGCGTGCTGGGGAGCGGCGGCATCTGGAGCGTGCGTCGCAGCCGCCCCCCGCGTGTCTGGGTGGCCGAGGGCGCACCCCGGTGGTGGACGGTCGTCGTAGTGAACTGGGAAGATGACCCCCGGGACGCGTCGCTGCCGCTCGCCGCCGTCGGCATCAAGGGCGCGAAGTTCGACGCTTACGACGTGTGGCGCGACGCTCCCGTCACCGACCTGAAGGACTTCACCCTCGAACCGCGGAGCGCACGCACTGTTGCGATCCGTCCCGCCGTCGCCCGGCCGCAAGTGATCGGCACGACGCGACACGTCGTGCAAGGCGCCGTGGACGTCGCCGACGAGACCTGGGATCCGACTACGCGCACGCTCAAGGCGAAATCCACGAACCTCGATGGCCGGGCCTACGCCGTCACGATTGCGGTCCCCAAGGGGCTACGGCCGGGGGTCTGCAAGGCAGACGTGCCATGCACCGTTCGTAGGCTCGAGTCCGGACATGCGGTGATCACGTGGTCCGCCGGTGGTGATGGACGGGATATCGGATGGGCGTTGAGCTTCAAAGCAGCAACTGCAACGAGGAAGGGCAAAGACTAGACGACCGTCTGCTCAATGCCGCGAATGAAATACTTCTGCGCCACCAAATAGAAGACCGTCAGCGGTATCACCGCCGCCACCGCGGTCGCCATCTGGTCGGACCAGCTCAGGTCGTACATGCCCCGCAGGTTCGCGATGCCGACCTCGAGCGGCTGCATCTCGCTCGAGCGGGTGGCCACGAGCGGCCACACAAAGCTCCGCCACTGATCGGCGAACGCGAGCACGGCGAGTGTGGCGAGCGCGGGCCGCGACGGCGGCACGATCACGCGCCAGAAGATGGTCCACTCTCCCGCACCTTCGAGGCGGGCGGCGTCCTCGAGGTCGCGCGGGATCGTGCGGAAGAACTGGCGCAGGAGAAAGATCCCGGTGACCGACACCAGCTCGGTCGAGACCAGCCCTTGGTAGCTGTCCACCCATCCCAGCGCGTCGATGAGCAGAAACCGCGGGATCACGAGCATGATCGCGGGAGCCATCAATGCGCACAGGTAGATCAGGAACACGCGATCGCGGCCGGGGAAGCGGAGCCGCGCGAAGGCATACGCCGCGGTCGCGCTCGTCACCACCTGCCCCGCGACCACCGCGAGCGAGAAGATCACGCTCGTGAACAGGAACCGCCCGAATGGCAGCGCCGCGAGCGCCGCCCCGAAGTGTTCGGGGACCAGATGGCGTAGGGAGTCCGGCTCGCTCGTGAGGGCCGTGGCGACCATATAGAGGAAAGGGACGAGCATGACGACCGCGAGCGGCAGCGCGACGGCATAAGCGATCCACCCGTGCCGGCGTCCCTGAAGGTGCCGTTTACGCATGCTCCACCCGCCGGTCGAGCAGCTTGAGCTGGACCCACGTCACTCCGAAGAGCACCGCGAAGAGGAGCAGCGCCATTGCGCTCGCATCACCGAATTGCAGCAGCTCCCAGGCGGTCCGGTAGATGCGATATACGATCACATCGGTGGCGCCGAGCGGCCCACCGCCCGTCAGCACCATGACGAGCGCCAACACCTGGAACGCGCCGATGATTCCGGTCACCAGCACGAACAGCGTCACGGGCCGGAGCAGCGGGAACGTCACGCGCCAGAAGCGTTGCCAGGCATTCGCACCGTCGACGCGAGCAGCGTCCAGGTACGCCTGGGGAATCGCCCGAAGGCCCGCGAGGAAGACCGTCAGTTGGTAGCCCAGCTGCATCCACACGGACACGAGCATCACCGCGAGGAGCGCGGTCTTGGGGTCCCCGAGCCAGTTGACCGGCCCGAGCCCCGCGCGTGCCAGCACGCGATTGATCAACCCGAAATCGGGGTGGTACATCCACTGCCACACCAGAGCCACCGCAACCACCGAGGAAGCGTAGGGCAGCAGGAACAACGCGCGCAGCACGGGCGCGCCGGACCTCCGCCGTCCCCCGACTGCGAGCGCGAGGCCGAGCGCGAGCGCCATCGACACGGGCACGTACAAGGCGTACAGCAGCGTGCGGCCCAGCGCCGACCAGACGAGGGGGTCGCGTGCCACGTGATCGTAATTCGCGAGCGCGACGAAGGCCCTCGTCGGCTCGATCGGGCTCCAGCGGTGCACCGACACATACAGCACCAGCAGGAGTGGGACGAAGCAGAACGCGGCGAGGTGGAGCGCCGAGGGCGCGAGAAATGCCCAGGCGGCCATCGTTTCGCGCCGCGGCCGCGGCGCGCTCGCGGTGCGCCACGCGGCGAGCAGCACGCCGAGCGGACCGAGCGCCGCCAGGCCGAGCATGACCGGCAGCCAGCCGGCCGTGCCGGCCTCCCCGGGCCGCGCCCGCAGCTCGACCCAGCGTCCCGGCGCGAGCCGCACGGCCACTGCCGCTCTCGAAACACCGCCGGCAGCGCGGCGCCATGCCTCCGCTGGCCCCGAGTCCCCCGGCACGATCTCGGCCCCCCGGGCAAGCGTCGCGAGGCTCGCGGGCGCGCTGCGCACCTCCGGGATCCGCGCCGCGGCCTCCTGCATCAGGAGTCGCGTGTCGTACAGCCACTCATCAGTCGCGTCGCCCGCGGCGCCCCGCACCTCGGCGAACACCGCCACGCCGAACAGCACGGCCACGATGCCGTATGGGCCGAGGCTCTCGCGCCAGGCCTGGCGCGGCCTGCCGATCGCCCCCACGCTTTGGGCCCCCGCGACCAGGAGGAGTAACAGCGCACCGAGCGACCACAGCGAGACCGGCCACGTTCCCGGGGCGGGCCGGGCGGCGACTGCACCTACCACGTCCCAGCCGTCGCGATCGAGCAGTGGTGCCAACGCCGCTTCGCCGGTCCAGCGGACGGCCACCTCCCGACGCAGTCGCTGCAGCGTCGCCGCCGGCAACGGAGGGGCAGTCGCGCGCACCAGCGGCGCCGTCGCGTGATAGATCTCGAACCGTCCGGAGAACCCCGGGAGCTCCTCGAGGGCCCGGGCCCGGATGAGGAGCTGCGCCAGATCGTACCCGGCGCCTCCCCGGGGGGGTGAGGGGGTGACGATCGTGAGATACGCAGCCGCGGCGGTCGCGTCCCGCGCCGCCAGGGCCCGCTCAGCGCGGCCCCGTGCCTGCCGGGCCAGGGCGAGCGGCATGAGGGCGCCGACAGCCATCAGCACCACCGCCCCGGCGCGCCACCGCGCGAGCGCCGTCATCGCGTCGCCCCCAGCAGCCGGTCGAGCTCGCGTGCGGTCGCGTGCGCCGCCCGCGCGGGATCGGCGCCGCCTGCGGTGACGTGATCCATCAAGTCGATGAGCTCCGCCTCTACCTCACGCCACTGGGCCAGGCGCGCTCCCCAGCCCGGCCGCCCATGCGCAGCAGCGCGCAAAAATGCGGCCTCACAGCCGAGCGAGTCGGCCGCCGCCACTCCCTGGGCGGCCGCGGTCACAGCGGGCAGCTCGATCCCCGCGTCACCGCGCGCCGCGTCCGGCAACGAGTCGGTGAGATCGGCCGCGAGCTCGACGGCAGCCTTCCGCCGGAGCGCGCGCGCCGGCACCGCATATGCCGAAGCATAGAGCACGGTGGCAGGCAGCACCCCCGCACGATGCGGGATGGGCGCGAATCCCACCCGCAACCGGCCCGCCGCCACCGAGGTCCGGAGATCGCGAACCACGTCGTGGCCCACCGTCATGAACGCGACGCGACCGGCTGCGAACAGCCGGGCGATCTCGACCCCCGAGGTGCTCGGGTCATGCGGGCGCGGGGCGACGCCCCAGCGCTTCACCCAGCCCGCATACCAGCGGATCGCCGCGACGGTGGCGGGCGCATCGAGGCACCCCGAGGCGCGTCGGCCGTCGGGACACAACACATCGCCGCCCCCCGCCCAGATCCACGGCAGCCAGAACGAGGGCCGCCGGTCGAAGGCAGCTCCCCACTGATCGATCCGCCCGTCGCCGTCACGGTCGCGTGTGAGCCGCTGCGCCGTCCGCAGGAAGTCGTCCCACGTCCAGTCATCCGTGGGATACGGGATGGCGGCGCGGTCCAACAGGTCCCGATTGTACACGACCATCAGCGGCGTATAGCCGCGGGGGAGGCCGTACACGCCTGCACCGCGACGGAAAACCGCGAGCACCTCGGGGTCGTAGCGGCCGAGGTCGACGCCGACGCGCGAGAGGTAAGGCGCGAGATCGAGGGCGCCACCGCGTTCGGCGAGCGCGGGGACGTCGACGTCGTCGAGCTGGAACACATCGGGCAGGGTCTCACTCGCCGCTGCCGTCAGCAGCAGGCGGCGGTACTCTGCCGGGGCGAGCGCGGCGTTATGCTGCAGCACCTGCAGCCCCGGGTGCCGGGCGCGGTAGGGGGTGAGTAGCTGGTCCTCGAGCTGCGCGGCGCTGTCGTCGGCCCGGTGGAAGAGCGAGATGCCCCCGTCCGGCGCGCCACCGCACCCCCAGCACGCGAGACACAAGGCCAGCACACACTTCACGGGAGCCGCGCTCCCGCCGCGTCGAACAGATGCAGCTGCCGGCGGTCGAGCTTCACACCCACCCGATCGCCAAGTCGGAGGTCCGGGATGCCGTGCACTCGCGCCACGAGCGCTGGGCCGCCCGCGTCCACTCGGACGAGCGTATCCGGACCGAGCGGCTCAACGCCGCGCACCTCGGCCGCTCCGACGCCCTGGTCGGGGGCAACGAGGCTTACGTGCTCGGGGCGTACGCCGAGGTAGATCTCGCCTTCGTAGCGCTCGAGCGGCACGGGAACAGACCAGGAGCCGCAATCCACTATCCCGCCCTCCTCCCCCGCCCCCCGTCCCCGGCCTCTCAGGATGTTCATTCCCGGGTTCCCGATGAAGCGGGCGACGAAGACGTCGGCCGGCCGTCCGTACACCTCGGCCGGCGTGCCCACCTGACGCAGCCGCCCCCCTTCGAGGACCGCGATGCGCTGGCCCATGGTCATGGCCTCGATCTGATCGTGGGTCACGTACACCACGGTCGTATGGAGGGCGCGGTGCAGCTCGAGCAGGTCGGCGCGCAGCTCGCCACGCAGGGTGGGCTCGAGGTTCGACAGCGGCTCGTCCAACAGGAAGACCTGCGGCTCGCGCACCAGGGCGCGACCGAGCGCCACACGCTGCCGCTCGCCACCGGAGAGCTCCGCCGGCCTGCGGTCGAGCAGTGGGCCGAGCCCGAGCCGGTCCGCGACCTGCTGCACCCGACGGGCGATTTCGGCGGCCGGGACGCGCCGCACCTCGAGCCCGAAGGCGACGTTGCCTCGCACGGTGAGGTGAGGGTACAGCGCGTAGGTCTGGAACACCATCGCGACGTCGCGCGCAGCGGGGTCGAGACGGGTGACGTCGCGCCCGCCGATCAAGACTTCGCCGCTGCTGGGCTCCTCGAGCCCGGCGATGCAACGGAGCGCCGTGGTCTTGCCGCAGCCCGACGGCCCGAGCAGCACGAAGAACTCGCCGTCCCGCACGTCGAGCGACAAGTCCTCGAGCGCCGGCCGGCCGTCGGGATGGTACCGCTTGGCGAGGCGACGGAGCGTGACCGACGCCACGAGAGTCTAGTTCCGCGTCGGCGGCTTGAACTCGACCGGCATCTCGAACCGCACGCGCACCGCGCTTCCCGCGAGGCGTCCCGGCGTGAAGCGCGCCGCCCGGACATAGTCCTTTGCGGCCTCATTGAACCGCGCATCGCTACTCACGAGCACGCGCACCGTGCCGTCTTCGACCCGTCCGGTCGTGTCGATCACCGCTTCGATGATGACGCGCCCGCTGATTCGGGAGAGGAGCATGGGCGCGGGGTAAGCGAGCGGCGGGCCGGACATCAAGTGAGGGCGCTCCTCCACGTCCGTTTCGCTGTACACATCGCCGGCGATGTGCATTTTGATTGCGGGCATCGGGGCGGCGGAGAATTCGACGGGCACCTCGACCAGGGTCCGCACGACCTGCCCGCGCACGCGGGCCGCTCGGAACAGCGTGTTCCGCACCAGCGTCCGGGCCGCTGCCGCGAGCACCGAGTCGGACCCCTGCACCACGAGCGCCGTCGCCGGCTCGGGGTTCCCCGCGGTGTCGATCACCACGCGAACCACGACCACGCCCTGACGACCCCCTTCGGGATAGTGCAGCGGCGGCGTCTGCACGATCTCGGGCCGCTCGTCCACCTCGCTCGCACCGTAGACGCGCTGCGGCGAGGGTGGCGGCGGGACGAACGCCGTCGATCCGCACGCCCCCGCAACCGCCACGCCGATCAGCATTACCTGTCTCAAAGGGGGACTCCGCTCAGAGCGCCGCGATCTGCCGAAGCAGCTCGGCGTCGTCCCGCCGGGCCCCGAGCTCCGCCTCGATGTGGCGCCAGCGCAGGATGCCCTGTTGGTCGATCAGGAAATACGCGCGTTTCGAGAAGAAGCGGTCCTCGAGCAGCACCCTGTAGGTACGGCTCACTTCGCGCTTGAAGTCACTCAGCAGATCTTGCCGCATCGCGTGCTTCGCCTTGTACTCCTTGAGCGTCGGCACCGAGTCCACACTGATCGGGAGCACGATCGTGCCGGCGCGCTCGAATGCGTCGTAGTCTTCACTGAAGGCGCAGTTCTCGGCGGTGCACGTGCTGGTGAACGCGAGCGGAAAGAACGCGAGCAGCACGTGCTTCCGCCCCCGGAACGCAGACAGGGTGACGTCGGTCCCCGCGGTGGACGGCAGCGCGAAATCGGGCGCCACGGCCCCGACGGGCAGGGTCGTCGAGGTCGCAGCCGCCAACGTCAGGCCCCCGGCGAGCTCAGCACGGCCAGGGCGATCCAGTAGACGACCAGTGCCGTCACCACTCCGGTCACGATCACGCCGCGGACCGTCTCGATCGGTTTCTTCGTCGGCCCCGTCGTTCCCACCAACGCGTTGACCTCGAGCAACGCGAGGATCACGAGCAGGATCACGGCCCAGAGGCCGCGGTTCCCGCTGGCGGGGAGCGTGAAATGCGACGCCGCGCCCATCAAGAACAGCATGGGGAACGACAACACGACGTTGGTGCGGGACGCGAGAAACGCGCGCCGCGCGGCTCACGCCGCCGCCGGATTCGCCTGGCCGCCGCCCGCGATGGCCACCGCATTGGCGATCACGATTTTCTGATTGGGCCAGATCACGCGCCAAACATTGGCGAGCATCACGGTGCCGAACGCCGCACCCGTGAGAATCGTCAACCCCCAGGGATCGCTCCAGCTCGCACGCCGCAGCCCCAGGATGACGACGCCGGCCAGGAACGTGACGGCCGCGCTCCAACGGAACCACCACAGCGCGCGTGGCACGAGCTTCTGCGTCGCGCCGCTCTTGGTCGCCGCGTCCGCCTCGGCCATGAACGGACCCTGTACGAAGTTGAAGTAGTAGAGCAGACCGATCCACGTGATGCCGGAGAGGAAGTGGATCCAGCGGAACAAGAACTGGATTCCCGCATCGGAGAACAGCGCCATCGTGCGCCTCGCAGGTGAGGGGACCGCGACGGAGACGTGAGCTGCCGGTTCGGGAAGATATCGGCGCTCCAAACGGAATCAAGCGGGAACCTTGGTCGGGGATCGCGGGTTCACATCGGCACAGCGTCACACACCCGAGGAGATCGACCATGCCCCAAACAACCGCACCCACAGAAAAAGCCAACAAGCACACTCTGCCGGCTCTGCCCTACGACTATGCCGCGCTGGAGCCGTACATCGACGCCCAGACGATGCAGATCCACCACGGCAAGCATCACCAGGCCTACGTGAGCAATCTGAACGCGGCGCTCGACAAGCATCCCGCGCTGTACGAGCAGAGCCTCGAGGCGCTGCTCCGCGGCATCACTACCGTCCCGGAGGACATCCGTACCGCGGTGCGCAACAACGGGGGCGGCCACCACAATCACTCGCTGTTCTGGACGATCATGGCGCCGGCGCCGGCGGGCAAGGGCGGCGGCGGTGAGCCGGGCGGCGCCCTCGCCGACGCGATCAAGCAAGCGTTCGGCGGCTTCGCGTCGTTCAAGGAGCAGCTGTCCACAGCCGGGACGACCCGGTTCGGCAGCGGCTGGGCGTGGCTTGCCATCGCGAGCGGCAAGCTCGAGGTGTTCAGCACCGCCAACCAGGACAGCCCGCTCATGGAAGGGAAGATTCCCGTGCTCGGACTCGACGTGTGGGAGCACGCGTACTACCTCAAATATCAGAACCGCCGGGCGGATTACGTCGCCGCGTGGTGGAACGTGGTCAACTGGCCAGAAGTCGCAAAGCGGTATGATGGGGCGAAAAAGTAGATTCAGCCGTCGAGCGGCTCCGTAAACACGTCGGCGCTGCCGTCGGTGCCGTAGCGGACGGTTACCCGCCAGGGCCGGCAGCAGACCTGGCAATCCTCCACGTACTCCTGGAGCGGGCCGCCACCGGGGTCGAGGCCGAGCTCGTTCACTTCACCGCAATGGGGGCAGACGACCACCACCTCGGTTTCCGTCGCTCCGTCGCCCAGCGGAAAATCTTCGTCGTCCAGTGGGTCGAGGTCGGACGGATCGGCGATCATCGAACCCCGTAGACGGCAGTCCCGCCGCTCTTGTCGAACGTTACGATCTGGTAATGCACGGGCGTCTCGGACTCCATACCCGGGGACCCGGGCGGCATGCCCGGGACCGCCACGCCCGCGATTTCCGGACCCTCCTTGAGCAGACGTTCGATGACATCCACCGGCACGTGCCCTTCCACGACGTAGCCCTGCACCAGGGCGGTGTGGCAGGTGGAGAGGCGGCGGGGCACGCCGTAGTGCGCCGCCACGCCCGCCATGTCAACGGTGTCGTGAACCGTGACCCGAAAGCCGGCGGCTTCGAGATGCTCGACCCATTTCTTGCAGCAGCCGCAGGTCGAGGTCTTATACACGATGATGTCGGGCGGCGGCGCCGGAGTCGCGATGGCGAGCCCGGCGACTGCCGCGCCGGCGAGCGCCAGCGCGAGGACGCCTTGTCTGTTCCAACCAGTCATGGAGCACCCTTTGGGGAACCGGTGAGCGTATCCAATATGGCCTGATGCATCGCCCCGTTGGAGGTCACGAGGCTGGTCGCGTAGATCGAGCGCTCGCCGCGGAGACTGGTGGCCCGGCCCCCCGCCTCCTCGACGATCACCTGGAGGGCCGCGATGTCCCACGGGTGCATCACCGGATCGAACGCAATCTCCCCCGCCCCTTCCGCCACCAGCATGTGCTGATAGAAGTCGCCGAAGCCGCGAGTACGCTCGACCCGGGCGATGAGCCCGGCGATCCCGGGCGGCGGCCCCCCCTCGCCAGGGCCGAGGTTGCCATGGAACAGCATGGCGCGCTCGAGCGACGCGATGCGCGACACCGTCATCCGTTGTCCGTCCCGAAACGCGCCGCTGCCGCGCGCCGCGTGCCAGCGGGCTCCCAAGGCCGGCGCGCTCGCGACGCCCGCCACCACCTCGCCGCCGGCCTCGATCGCCAGCAGGGTCGCGAACACCGGAATGCCGCGCACGAAGTTGCGCGTGCCATCGATGGGATCGATGATGAGCCGCGCCTCCGTAGGTCCCGGGGCTTCGCCTTCCTCTTCGCCCAGCACGCCGAGCTCGGGGTGGTTCTGGCGCACCGCCGTCCGGGCCATCGCTTCGATCGCCTGGTCCGCCTCGGTGACGGGGCTCAGATCCGGCTTCTCCTGGACACGAAGTCCGGCGGTGCGAAACCATCGCAACGCCAGCTCGTCTGCGCGATCAGCGAGCTCGGTGAGAAAACGCAGCCAGTCGGCGGGGGACATGGAATCGGAACGTGAGTGGAGCGGATGGGATTCGAACCCACGACCCCCTGGTTGCAAACCAGGTGCTCTCCCAGCTGAGCTACCGCCCCTGATAGGCTACAAAGATAGCAAGCCGGCTACTTCGGTCGGATGATCCGCGTCACTCTGCCGCGCCTGTCGACCACCAGGATCGGCAAACGGAGGATGTCGTCGCCCAGTTCGATCTGGTGGAGGGACGTTTGCGCGCGCAGTCCCGCCACGTTGGCGACGGTGTACGGCTCGGAAGCCGCGTAATTCACCACGTACCCGAGATCCCCCATCGAAGCCGTGGTAATGACGCTCAAGGGGTTCGGGACGCCGCCATTCAGGAACCCGGTCATCAGCTCCGTGTCGAACACCGTTTCGCGCCAGTGGCCGTCCCGCGTGCCGGGACCGCAGCAGTTCTCCACCGGCACCTTCGCGCCCGCGCTGTACGGTTGACCACCGTTGCGGTCAAACGCCGCGGTCGCCTGCGCGCCGACGAAGTGTGGGTCCGTGCCGCCCGCGCCCGACAGCAGACCGAGAGATGGCCAGATCGTAGCGAAGCCGAGGACATGACCCATCTCGTGGCGGACGACGTCGTCGAACTGACCAGCCGCGAGGAGGCCCGCGACATCGGCCGTGTCGAAGTGCATCGCGCCGGCAACCGGCTGAAAACCCGGATCGCGGACGAGACACGGACCAGCCTGGCCGAGGATCTTCCCTGGACCGTCGATCGAATCGAGCCGGACGTAGATGATGATGTCGTCGATGGTCTCGTTGATCGCGGGCGAGCCCGGGCCACACGTGCCCGCCGGGAAGTTGGCAAACTCATCCGACACGTCGCCGTAGATGAGCCGCTCCCATTGCGCCGCGGCACTGTCGAACGCTTCCCGCTGGGCGGGTGTGACCGCGGTAAGGAA
>Ga0209690_1000630_pt1 | contig 18915 bp, 13 predicted proteins | sample GraSoiAngelo_150_FD_186164 | JGI IMG/M metagenome (GOLD analysis project Ga0209690, IMG submission 186164) | Grasslands soil microbial communities from the Angelo Coastal Reserve, California, USA - 14_1009_09_40cm (SPAdes) (version 2) | ecosystem: Environmental > Terrestrial > Soil > Grasslands ...
GCGGTGCTCGTGTGGGTGGTGTTGCTGGTGAGCGTGATCCTTCCGCGCATGGATCCGCCGACCATGCACCCGGTGCAGGTGGCGGTCACGCAGCTGAACGCCTTCGACCGCAACTCGGTGGTGCAGCAGAACCGCAGCGAGCGTGTCCAGGCCGCGCAGATGGCGCAGGTCGCCTCGTGGTCGAGTGAGTTGAAGCAGGGACTGGCGGACTATGAGGCCAAGCAGCAGGCCCTGGCCGCGGCGCAGGCCCAGGCGGCCGCCATCGCCGCCCGCAGCAACCACCCCGCGCCCCCGGCCGAGATCGCCAAGGACATCACCGACGCATTCAGCCCGCTGGGGGCCGCTGCCGTCCAGTGGGCGATGAACGTCGCCTGGTGCGAGTCGCGCTACCACCCGAACTCGGTGAACACCGACAGCGGCGCGTCAGGCTTGTTCCAGTTCCTGCCCAGCACGTGGTCGGGCACTCCGTACGCCAGCCAGTCGCCCTTCGATCCCCGTGCCAATGCTTTCGCCGCCGCGTGGCTTTACTCCCACTATGGTCCCGGCCGCTGGGTGTGCCAGGGCTAGTCGCTCGTGACTGAGATCGCCAGCTCGTAGATCGCCTGCGGGCCCTTCGCGCCCTTGAGCAGCAATGGCTCGAAGTCGGCGACGTGGAATCCGTTCGGCATCCGCGATCGGGTCGACTCCGACATCAGGACCCGGGCCGGGCGGACCTTGGACAGGTAAGCGCTGTTGTTGACCGGCACGCCGATCAACGTGAACTCCATCCGATCGTCCGACCCGACATGCCCCGCCACCACCTCGCCGGTGTCGAGGCCCATCCCGACCGCGATCGCGCTCCGGCCGGCGTCGACCAGCTCGCGATTGAAGCGATCGACCTCCCTGACCATTGCCAGGGCCGCGTTGAGCGCGCGCTCGGCGTGGTCGTGCATGGGGTTCGGCGCCCCGAAGACGACCAGCATGCCGTCGCCCTGGAACTTGTCGATGTTGCCGCCGTGGTCGAGGACCACGCGGATCATGCGCTGGAAGTAGTCGTTCAGGAAGCGCACGAGCTCTTCTGCGTCCATGCTCTGGGACAGGGTCGAGAAGCCGGCGATGTCGGAGTTGAGCATCGTCACCTCGCGGCGCTCGCCAGGCAGGAACCTCAGGGTGCGGCCGGAGCGGGTGAGCACGTAATCGGTGACTTGCTTGTTGACATGGGCCTCGAAGACCTGGCGCAAGAACTCCGAGCGCTCGTACTGGCGGGCGTTGTCAATGGCGATCGCGGCCAGGTCGGAGATCGCCTGCAGGAACTCTTTGTCCTTCTCCTCGAAGATGGACGCCCGGAACGGGTTGTCGACGTAGACGGCGCCGATGACCTTGCCCTTGGTCACAAGAGGCACGGCGATGATCGAGCGCAGGTTCTGGAGGATGACCGACTGCCGCCCCTTGAAGCGGTCGTCGAGGCTGGCGTCGGTCGAGACGACCGCCTGGCCGGTCTTGACGACGTGCTCGATGACGGTTCTTGAGCCCAGGAACTGGCGCGCCTTCTCAGGGTCGGCTTCGCCCCGCGCCATCTGGACCGACAGGCTGCCGTCCAGCGGGTCGACGAGGACGATGAAGCCGCGCGCCGCCTTCATCAGCGTGATGACGCGGTCCATGACCTTCTCGAGCACCGTGTCGAGGTCGAGCGAGGAGCTGAGGTCGCGTGCCAGCTCGTAGAGCAGGCGATCGCGCATGCCGAGATCGACTTCCTGTGCCAAAGTCACGTGGAGCATAACGGCGGAATAGGCCAATTCCAGCCACCGGTAAACTCGTTTCTCCCGTGGTGACGGACTCCTCCCAGGCCCAGATCGACGCCTTGCTCGCGCGCCTGAACCCACCCCAGCAAGAGGCGGTCACGCACGGGGACGGACCCCTCCTCATCTTCGCCGGCGCGGGCAGCGGCAAGACCCGCGTCCTGACCGCCCGGATCGCCTATCTGATCGCCGCCCATCGAGTGTGGCCCGACCGCCTGCTCGCCGTGACCTTCACGAACAAGGCCGCACGCGAGATGAGGGGCCGGGTGGAGACGCTGGTCGGCGAGGGCGCGCAGAGGATGTGGGTCGGGACCTTTCACTCGACGGCGGTCAAGATCCTGCGCCGGGAGGCGCAGCGCATCGGCATCGTGCCGAGCTTTGTCATCTTCGACGAGGACGACACGCGCGCCGCGCTCAAGCGCGTGCTCGAAGAGCTCCGTCTCGACCCCAAGCGCTACCCGATCGGCGCTCTGAGCCAGGGCATCTCCCAGGCCAAGAGCGAGCTCAAAAGGCCGGAGGACATACCCAACCGCAGCTATCAGGACGAGATCCTGCGCCGGGTGTACGACTCCTACCAGGAGGTGCTACGGCGCTCTGGCGGCCTCGACTTCGACGACCTGATCATGAAGCTGGTCGAGCTGTACAGCACCGACGCGGAGGCGCTGGAGAAGTGGCGCGACCGCTTCCGCCACGTCCTGGTCGACGAGTACCAGGACACCAACCGAGCCCAGTACATGCTCGTCAACCAGCTCGCTTCGGAGCATCGCAACGTGGCAGTGGTCGGCGACGACGACCAGTCGATCTACCGCTTTCGCGGGGCCGACATCCGCAACATCCTCGACTTTCGCAAGGACTACCCGGACGCGCATGTGGTGCACCTGGAGCAGAACTACCGCTCGAGCCAGGCCATCCTCGACGCCGCGTACAGCGTCATCCGGAGCAACCCCGAGCGCGCAGAAAAGCGCCTGTGGACGGATCGCGCCGGGGGCGACAAGGTCGTGGCCACGCAGGCGTACAACGAGGTCGAGGAGGCGGAGTTCGTCGCCGATGAGATCGAGCGCCTGCGCAAGGTCGAGAACCGCGGCTACTCTGACTTCGCGGTCTTGTACCGCACCAACGCACAGTCCCGCGCCTTCGAGGACGTGCTCGCTCGCCGGCGCATTCCTTATCGGTTGGTGGGCGGCATCCGCTTCTGGGAGCGGCGTGAGGTCAAGGACGTGGTCGCCTACGTGCGCTTCTGCTTCAACCCACAGGACGCGCTGAGCTTCGCCCGGATCGTATCGGTGCCTTCGCGCAAGATCGGCGGTGTCACCGTCGAGGCGGTCAACGGCTACGCACGTGGTGCCGATCCGGACATCCTTGCCATCCTCGCGGACCCGGCGCGGGTTCCGGGCGTGCCCAAGACCGCGGTCGGTCCGCTGCTGAGCTTCCGAACCCAGATCGAGTCCGTGCGGTCGACCATGGGCGTGCTCCGGCCGAGCGAGCTGATCGACCATGTCGTCGAGGTCATGGGCCTCCGCGCTCATTACCTCGACGGCACGCCGCAGGGCGAGGCGCGGATCGAAAACCTGAACGAGCTCCGCGGCCTGGCCGAGAGCTTCGACGACCGCGACCCGACGCAAGGCCTCGAGGATTTCCTCGCCGAGGTTGCGCTGGTCTCCGACGTCGACGCCTACGACGAGAACGGTGAGGGCGTCACGCTGATCACGCTCCACATGGTCAAGGGGCTCGAGTTCCCGGTCGTATTCATGGTCGGTATGGAAGAAGGCTTGCTGCCGCATCAACGCGCCCTCGATGAGCGCGAGGAGAACCCTTCGCTCGTGGGCGCCGCGACCGAGATGGCCGAGGAACGGCGGCTTGCATACGTAGGGATGACGCGCGCGAAGGACCGGCTTTACCTGAGCTGCGCATTTCGCCGCCACCTGTACGGGCGCTCGCAGCCGGCGTTTCCGAGCCGCTTTCTGACCGACATCCCGCAGTCGATGCTTGCCGCGCCGCGCGGCAGCGCGCCGGTGGCGCCGCCGCGCCAGGGCTACAAGGAGCGCTACCTGGAGCGGCAGGTCGAGGCCGCGCCGGCGCCTCCGCCCGTGCAGCGCTTCGTGAGCGGCGATCGCGTCTCGCATCCGGCGTTTGGCTCCGGGACAGTCGTCAAGAGCACTCTGACCCGAACCGACGAGGAGCTGCTGATCAAGTTCGACAAGGTGGGGCTGAAGATCCTGAGCGGCATGCTCGCGCCGCTGACGAAGTGAGCAAGGCGAAAAAGAAGACGAAGGTCGATCCGGCGGTCCGGGTCGAAGAGCTGCGCGAGCTGATCCGCCGCCACGAGCACGCGTATTACGTGCTCGACGAGCCTGAGGTCTCAGACGCCGAGTACGACGCTCTGTTTCTCGAGCTGCGCCGGATCGAGGACGAGCGCCCGGACCTCATCAGCGCCGACTCCCCGACTCATCGCGTGAGCGGCGAGGCGTCGGACCAGTTCGCCAAGGTGCGCCACCGCTCGCCGATGTTGAGCCTTCAGAACGCGTTCGACGAGGCGGAGATCCGCGCTTTCGATAAGCGGGTGCGTGCGGCGGTGGGTGACAAGGTCGTCTACTGCGCCGAGCTCAAGATCGACGGGCTCGCGATCAGCATTACGTACGCTAAAGGCCGGCTCCAGCGCGCGGCGACACGGGGCGATGGAACGACCGGAGAGGACGTCACGGCCAATGTCCGCACCATCCGCAGCGTGCCTCTCGCGGTGACGCCGGCCAAAGGGCTGCCCGAAGTGTTCGAGGTCCGCGGCGAGGTGTACTTCCCGATCGCGGGTTTCGAAAAGCTGAATCGAGAGATGGAGGCCGCGGGCAAGCCGCGGTTCGTCAATCCGCGCAACACCGCCGCGGGCAGCGTGCGCCAGATCGACCCCAACGTCACTGCCGCCCGCGACCTGCAAACCTTCATGTACACGCTCGATCCGGCCGGTCCGTGCAAGTCACAGTGGGACGTGCTCAACGCGCTCGAGTCCATGGGCTTCCGCGTGAACAAGAATCGACGCCGGCTCGACTCGATCGACCAGGTCATCGAGTATCACGGCGAGTGGCAGCGCCGCCGGCACGAGCTCGAGTACGAGATCGACGGCATGGTGGTCAAGGTCGACGCCTTTCCGCAGCAGCTCGAGCTCGGCTTCGTCGCGCGCTCGCCCCGCTGGGCGATCGCGTTCAAGTACGCGCCGGAGCAGGCGGAGACCGAGGTCGAGGAGATCGCGTGCTACGTCGGGCGGACCGGCGTGCTGACGCCAGTTGCGCATGTGAAACCTGTCGTCGTCGGAGGCGTGACGATCCGCAACGTGACCATGCATAACGAGGCCCAGGTAAATGAGAAAGGTGTGTACGTGGGGGCGCGAGTCGTCATCCATAGGGCCGGAGACGTGATCCCGGAGATCGTCAGCGTCAAGGACCCGAAGCCGGGCTGGAGGATGCCGGCGAAATGCCCGGTGTGTGGGGGAGAGGTGGTGCGCGAAGAGCCGTACATCGCGCATCGCTGCATCAACCCGTTCTGCGGCGCGCAGCGTCTCGAGCGACTGCGTCATTTCGCGGCCGTGATGGACATCGAAGGCCTTGGCTACGCGACGCTCACGCAGGTTATCGAGCGGGGTGTGGTCGAGGACCCGAGCGACCTCTACCGGATGAGCAGGGACCAGGTCATCGAGCTGGACGGGTTCGCGGACAAGTCCGCCCAGAACCTCGTCGGCCGGATCGCAGGGAGCGCGCGGCCGGAGCTAGGGCGTTTTCTCTACGCCCTCGGCATACCGCAGGTCGGCGAGGCCACCGCGCAGCTGCTGGCGGCCGACTTCGGGAGCATCGAGCGCCTACGCGGCGCGAGTGAAGAGGACCTGCGGCGAGTCGAGGGGGTCGGGCCGAGCATGGCCCACGAGGTGCATGCGTACTTTCAGGGGCCTGGCTCCGAGCTCGTCAAGAGGCTGCTCGCCGTGGGCGTGGAGCCGCAGGCGGCGGAAGCGGTCGGCGAAGGGCCCTTCACCGGCAAGACATTCGTCTTCACGGGCGCGCTCGAGACGATCAGCCGGCCGGACGCCGAGGCGTTGGTTCGCAAGCTGGGCGGCAAGGCGGCCGGCAGCGTGAGCGCGAAGACCGACTACGTGGTCGCTGGGCCGGGAGCCGGATCCAAGCTCGAGAAGGCGCAGAGGTTGAAGCTGCACATCCTCGACGAGGAGCAGTTCAAAGCCCTTCTTCCCAAGTGAATGTCCCCCGGTGGGTCTGGTGGGCGATCCTCGGCGGCGCCGCCTTCCTTCTGATCTGGGGCTGGTTCGTGCTCGGATTTCTCTCTGAACCCTCGGCTGTCGGCCGGATGCGGACCGCGCTCGTGTTCATCGGCGCGGGGTCGATGGTGGTCGGCATCGCTGGTGGTGTAATTAGCCTCGCCTTCCTGGTCGTTCGTTATTCGCGGCGAAAATAGGCTGATGCCTCTCTCCAAAGACGAAGTCCGTCACGTCGCGACGCTTGCACGCCTCGGTCTCGAGGAGGGCGACGAGGAGTTCTACGCCCATCAGCTGAGCGGGATCCTCGGCCACATCGACCGCCTGCAGCAGTTGGACACCGAAGACATCCCGCCGACCGCGCAGGTCGTTGAGGTTGCCAGCCGACTCCGCGAAGACGAGCCGCGTCCGTCGCTCACCCAGGAGGAGGCGCTCGCCAACGCGCCGGCGGCGGTCGACGGCTCGTTCCGAGTTCCTGCGATTCAGGAAGAGGCATGACTTCCAGCGATCTGACGGAGCTCGGCATCAAAGAGGCGTCGCGTCTGCTCCGGCTGGGCTCGATCTCCGCGTCCGACCTCGTGACCGCGCACGTCGAGCGGATCGAGCGGCTCGATTCGCACGTGAAAGCGTACCTGCGCTTCACCCCGGAGCTCTGGGAGAAGCAGGCCGACGAGGCGGACCGCCGGATCCGGCAGGGGGACGCGCCGCCGCTCGCGGGCATACCGCTGGCGGTCAAAGACGTGCTTTGCGTGCGTGGAGTCGAGACCACCGCGGGGTCGCGGATTCTTCGTGGCTTCAAACCGCCTTACACCGGAACCGCGGTGGCTCGCCTGTTCGAGGCAGGCGCCGTCATGCTGGGCGTCACCAACTGCGACGAGTTCGCCATGGGGAGCTCGACCGAGAACTCCGGATACTTTCCCACGCGCAATCCCTGGGACCTGGATCGCGTGCCGGGCGGAAGCTCAGGCGGCAGCGCCGCGGCGGTGGCTGCGGGCGAGGCGATGATCGCGCTCGGCACCGACACCGGCGGCTCGATCCGCCAGCCGGCGGCGCTCTGCGGCGTGGTGGGCATGAAGCCGACGTACGGCCGGGTCAGCCGTTCCGGCCTGATCGCCTTCGCCTCGAGCCTCGACCAGATCGGGCCGCTCACGCGCAGCGTCGACGACGCGGCCGTGGTGCTGTCGCTGATGAGCGGACTCGACCCGCTCGACGCTACGTCATCCGACCGGCCCGGCATGGAGGTGCTCAACAACTTCGGCGGAGGAGTCAAGGGCATGCGGCTTGGCGTGCCGCGCGAGTACTACGACGTGAAGGGAATCGAGGCGGGCGTCAAAAGCGCGATCGACGCCGCCCTGGCCGTCCTGCGGATAGCCGGCGCCGAGATCGTCGACGTCTCGCTTCCTCACACCGACTACGGCCTCGCCGCGTACTACATCATCGCGCCGGCGGAATGCTCGTCCAACCTGGCGCGCTTCGACGGCGTCAAGTACGGGCTGTCCGAGGTCGACGCGCCGAACATCACGGACGAGTACCTGCAGACGCGGCGCAAGGGCTTCGGCACCGAGGTCCGACGCCGCGTGATGCTGGGGACGTATGCGCTGTCGAGCGGCTACTACGACGCTTACTACCTCAAGGCGCAGAAGGTGCGCACGCTGATCAAGCGCGATTTTGACGAAGCCTTCAAGCACTGCGACGCGATCGTAAGCGCGACCTCGCCGACGGTCGCCTTCCCGATCGGCTCCAAGACGCAGGACCCGCTCTCGATGTACCTGTGCGATGTGTTGACCCTCGGCGGCAACCTCGCGGGGTTGCCGGGGATCAGCGTGCCGTGTGGCACCTCCGACGGGCTGCCTGTCGGGCTGCAGGTGCTGGGTCCGCAGTGGGGCGAGAACGTCGTCCTGCGCGTCGCGCGCGCGTACGAGGAAGCGAGCGAGGTCAGAGCAGAGGTGGCATCGGTTGTCTGACCGCGATTGGGAAGTTGTGATCGGAATGGAGGTGCACGTCCAGCCGCGGACACGCTCCAAGATGTTCTGCGGCTGTGCTATCGCGGAGCTGAACGCCGCACCCAATACGCATGTGTGCGAGATCTGCCTCGGCATGCCGGGCGTGCTGCCGGTCCCTAACAAGGCGGCGATCGAGGCCTGCCTGAAGACCGCGCTGGCTCTGAACTGCGAGATCCCACGTCACACCAAGTTCGACCGCAAGAACTACATGTATCCCGACCTGCCCAAGGGCTATCAGATCAGCCAGTACGACCTGCCGATGAGCCTGAACGGCTACCTCGTGGTAGGCGCCCGGACGGTGCGGATCCGCCGCGTCCACCTTGAGGAGGATACGGGCAAGCTGATCCACGCGGGCGACAAGCTGCACAAGGCGTGGGAGTCGTACGTCGACCTCAACCGCGCGGGCGTTCCGCTGATGGAGATCGTGAGCGAGCCCGACCTCCGCTCGGCCGACGAGGCGCGCGATTACGCCATGGAGCTGCAGACCCTGCTGCGCACGCTCGGCGCCTCCAACGCGGATATGGAGAAAGGCCAGTTGCGGGCGGAGCCCAACATCTCCATCCGGCGCGCGGGATCAGAGGAGCTGGGCGTCAAGACCGAGCTGAAGAACATCAACTCCTTCCGGGCGCTGCACCGGGCGATCCTTTATGAGGTAGAACGGCAGACGCAGGTGCTCGAGTCGGGCGGGAGCGTGGTCCAGGAAACCCGCGGTTGGTCCGAGTCGGAGCAGCGCACCTTCTCGCAGCGGAGCAAGGAGTTCGCCGACGACTATCGCTACTTCCCCGAGCCGGACATCCCTCCCCTGGAGCTGGATCGGGCATGGATCGAGGAGCTGCGAGCCGCGCTGCCCGAGCTGCCAGGTGCGAGGCGCGGGCGGCTTGTCACCCAGTACGCGCTGTCATCATCGGACGCGGCTCGGATCGTGGCGGATCGCTCGCTCGCCGACCTGTTCGAGGAAGCCGCGGCCGCCGGCGCCCCCGCGAAGCAGACCGCGAACTGGATCGTCGGTGAGATCGCGCCGACGGGGAAGCTGCCCAGCGGCAAGAATCTCGCGGAGCTGGTTCGCCTTGTCGGCGACGGGAGCATCACGCGCGATCAAGGCCGTGAGGTGCTCATGGAGTCCGTCGAGACTGGACGCACCCCCGCCGAGATCGTCGCGGAGCACGGTTACGCGCAGCTCAGCGACGTGTCCGAGCTGCGTGTGCTCGCCGAGGCGGTGATCGACTCCAACCCGAAAGCGGCCGCGGACTTCCGCGCGGGGAGGAAGCAGGCCATGCAAGCTCTGATGGCCGACCTGCGCAAACGCGCGCCTCAGGCGAACCCCAAGATCGCCAACGAGCTGCTGCTGAAACTGCTCGGCTAGCGCCGGACGGGTAGCCTTGACGCGTGCCAGCTCCTCCAGATTTGCACGTGCATACCGAGTGGTCCTACGACGGCCGCCGCGGTTCGATGGAGCGCAGCTGCGAGCGCGCGATCGAGCTGGGTCTTCCGGCCATCGCCTTCACCGACCATGCCGACTTTGTGAAGGTCCACGAGGACCAGTACTGCGTCGACATCGCCGGCTACCTCGACTCGGTCGAGCGCTGCCGCGCCAAATTCACAGGGCTGCGCATCTTGAGCGGCGTCGAGCTCGGCGAGCCCCACTGGTTTCCTGCCGAGACGACGGCGGTGCTGTCCGCGGGTCCGCTCGACAAAGTCCTGGGCTCGGTCCACTGCGTGAAGCTGGACGGCGAGATCGTCGACGCCAGCCAGCTGCGGGACCGCGAAGGCGTGGACCAGACCGCCGCGACCAGGGAGTACTTCGGTGAGGTCCTGGCCATGATCGAGGGCGGCCAGCCCTTCGAGGCGGTTGCCCATCTCGACTACCCGAAGCGGTACTGGAAACAAGGAACGCCCGCGTACAGGGAGAAGGACTTCGAAGCCGAGATCCGCGCCGTGCTGCATGCCGCGGCGCGGACAGGCCGCGTGCTCGAGGTCAACACCACACGCGGCGACACGTTGTGCCCGGATCTCACCGTCGTGCGTTGGTGGCGGGAGCTGGGAGGCCAGGCTGTCCAGTACGGGAGTGATGCCCACAGCCCGGACAAGATCGCCGAGGGCTTCCGCGTCGCCACGCAGATGGTCGAGGCCGCTGGATTCAAGCGCGCGACTGATCCGGTTTCGTTGTGGCGCCGCTGATCCTCAAACCCAGCGCTCCGGCGCACGGCGGCGCGGCAGTGGCCCGCGAGGACGGCAAGGTCTGGCTCGTCAACTACGCGCTGCCCGGCGAGGTGGTGGAGGCGGAGCCGCGAGGGCGCCAGGGCGGCGTGGCGGTCGCGGCCGCCACCCGCGTGATCGAGGCGTCACCGCATCGCGTCGCCGCGCCCTGCCCGTACTTCGGCGCATGCGGGGGCTGCCAGCTCCAGCACGCCGCGTACGCGCATCAGCTGGAGCTCAAGCGGCAGGTGGTCGAAGACGCGTGGGCGCGGGCGGGACTACGGCTGCCGCCCGACACCGCCGTGCTCGGCATGGAGGATGCATGGCGTTATCGCATCCGCGGCGAGTTCGAGGCCGTGAGCGAGGCGGACGGCTGGCGCTTCGGCTTCCACCGGCTCCGTTCGCACTCCGTGCTGCCGATCGACGGTTGCCTGATCCACGACGAGCGCATCGAGCGCGCGCTTCCCGCCTTTGCCGCGGCGGCGAATGAGCAGCGTCTGACTGGTCTGCAAAACCTGCTGCTCACCGTCGAGCCGACAGGCCCCGGGTTGATGTGGCGGCTGCGTTTTACCGGCCCCGAGCCAAGCTGGCCGCGCGACGAGTTCGCCCGCCGCGTCGCAGAGCTTTTACCCGACTCGACGCTGCTCGACGATGCCATTTCACTCGAGTTCTGGGGCATGACCTTTCGCATCCGTAGCGACACCTTCGTCCAGACCAACTATCGCCAGATGCTCGTGCTCTATCGCGCCGCGCTCGACATGCTCCAGGCAAGATCCGGGGAGCGCGTTCTCGACCTGTACGCGGGCATCGGCACGATCTCCGCCGCAGTGGCGAGAGCAGGGGCCTCCGTAACGGCGGTCGAAGAGAACCCCCACGCGGTCCAGCTTGGCCGGCTCAATGCCCGGATCAACTCGGCGCGGGTCGAGTATGTGCCCGGCAAGGTGGAAGCTTCGCTGCGTGGTGTCCGCCTCGGACATTTCCAGGCCGCGATCCTGGATCCGCCCCGCGCGGGATGCGAGCCCGCGGCGCTGGCTGAGCTGATCCGGCTAGGTCTCGAGCGATTGGTCTACGTCAGCTGCGAGCCGTCGACGCACGCGCGGGACCTGGTCTCGCTGGTGCGAGGCGGCTATCGGGTCAGGCGAGCCGCGATCGTCGACATGTTCCCGCAGACCTACCACATCGAGTCGTTGGCGCTGCTGGAGCGAAGCTAGCTCGGCCGGTCCAGCTTCCGGACGAACTTGACCACGGAAAGCCGAAGTCGCCCTGGGCCGAGCTGTCTCGCGACCATCGAGAGGATCGGCTTCAGAAGCTGCATGTCGGGCCAAACGGATCGTAGGCGGGGACGGTTACGCCCGATTTCAACGGCCGCAGCTTAAACGATCGACCGGGGTTAGGTACGACCGTGTACGAATTCGGCCAGCCGGCCAACGCCCGCACGGAGATCGGAGTCTGAGCTCGCGAGGCTGATCCGGACCGCGCCCCCGGCCACCTCGCCGAAGGCTGTTCCAGGCGCCACGCTGACCCCCCGCTCGCGCAGAAAGGTGAAGGCGAAGTCCCGGGAGGGCAGACCGGCCGGGGAGACGTCGACCATGATGTAGAAGGCTCCGCTTGGTTCGGCGATCAGGAGTTCGGCCTCCTTCAAGATGTCGACCACCAGATCGCGCCGCCTCCGGTACGAGGTGACCATGTCGGTGACGCAGTCCTGCGGGCCGACCAGCGCCGCCTCCGCGGCGACCTGGGTGATCGTCGAAACGCACGAGGAGTTCGACTCGAGCACCTTGGTCATGGTGTCGATGAGCTCGCCCGATCCGGTCAAATAGCCGAGCCTCCAGCCAGTCATCGAATACGTCTTCGAAAAAGTGAACGCGGTGGCGATGCGAGGATCGTCGGGCGCGAGGTGCGCCGGGCTGGTCCACGTGCCGTCGAGAACGATCTGGTCATAGCACTCATCGCTCAGCAGCCAGAGGTTGTGGCGCTGGGCGAGTTGGATCATGGCGCCGATGGTCGCGGTCGGATAAACGGCGCCAGTCGGATTGTTCGGGCTATTGACGACGAGGATTCTGGTTCGTGGCGTGATCAAGTGCTCGAGCGCTTCCAGATCGGGCTGAAAACCTGACGCCGGCGGGCACGGGTAGTAGACGCCGCGAGCGCCGAGCCAGGGCAGCATCATCCTGTAGTTCGGCCAGCCCGGATCCGGGAGCAGGACCTCGTCACCCCCTTCCAGCACGGCGGCGAACATGGCCGCGATCGCGCCCACACCACCCGGCGCGCTGGCTATGCGTTCAGGTGACGACGCGATGCCGTTGACTCGCGCGAGCTTGTCGACCAGCTTCTCGCGCAGCGACAGCAAACCTTGGGTGTGCGTGTAGAAGGTCTTGTTCTCGTCGATCGCACGCTTGCCCGCGTCCTTGACATGCTGGGGTGTGGGGAAGTCAGGCTGGCCGACGTCGAGCCGGATCGTCCCGGGCCGGCGGACCGCCTCGTTGGCGATCTCCCGGATACCGGAGTGGGCCATCTCCGCGGGGCCGTGGGCCAGTGAAGGCAGTGCTGTACGGGCCATTGCTGCCGATAGACTAGTGCGCGGGGGCCGCCACACCCGAACCAAACGATGCCGCACGCCCCGAAAACCTTCGTCCACCTCCACAACCACACCGAGTTTTCGCTGCTCGATGGCGCCAGCCGTATCCACGCGATGGTGGCCCGGGCAGCGGAGCTCGGGATGCCCGCGATCGGGCTCACCGATCACGGCGTGATGTACGGCGCGATCCACTTCTACAAGGCATGCAAGGAGGCGGGGATCAAGCCGATCATCGGCTGCGAGGTCTACGTCGCGCCGCGGTCCCGCCTGCTGCGCGAAGGCCGTGTCGACCGCGATCCCAACCACCTCACCCTGCTCGCCGCCGACCACGCCGGCTACCTGAACCTGATGCGGCTGTGCACGATCGGCCAGATGGAGGGCATGTACTACAAGCCCCGGATCGACAAGGAGATCCTCGCCGAGCACTCCAAGGGCCTGATCGCCTTGTCCGGCTGCCTCCAGGGCGAGGCGGCGAGCCGAATCGTCGACGGCGACGTCGACGGCGCGCGCGAGTCGGTCGCAGCCTACCGCGACATCTTCGGCAAGGATCGCTTCCTCCTCGAGGTGCAACGCCACGGAATTGACCGCCAGACCGAGGTCAACGGCGTCCTCGCGCGCTTTGGCAAAGAGTTTGGGCTTCGCCTGTGCGCGACCAACGACCTCCATTACGTCCACCGTCACGATTCGGAGGCGCACGACGTGCTTCTTTGCCTGCAGACCGGGGCGCGCTTCAACGATCCGAATCGATGGCGGTTCTCGACGCAGGAGAACTACCTGAAGACGCCGGAGGAGATGATCGAGGCGTTCGACGACCTACCCGAGGCGCTGGCGAGCACCATCGAGGTGGCGGAGCAGTGTGAGCTGAAGGTTAACCTCGGGGCCACGCTGCTGCCGCCGTTCGACGTGCCTGACGGCATGACGCCTGACCAGTACCTGCGGCAGCTCGTCCTGAAAGGGCTCGAGTGGCGCTTCGGCCAGGCATCGGCGGCCGCCGAGGAACGAGCCGAGCAGGAGCTGTCGGTCATCAAGGCGACGGGCTACGCGTCCTACTTCCTGATCGTCTGGGACTTCTACAACTTCGCGCGCAAGAACGGGATCGTGGTCGGGCCGGGACGCGGCAGCGCCGCGGGCAGCCTGGTGTCCTACTGCCTCGGCATAACCAACCTCGACCCGCTCGAGCACGGCTTGATCTTCGAGCGGTTCCTGAACATCGACCGCGTGTCCATGCCCGACATCGACTGCGACTTCTCAGTCGAGGGGCGGGAGAGGGTGATCCGCTACGTGTCGGAGAAATACGGGGCCGATCGCGTGGCTCAGATCATCACCTTCACGACGATGGCCTCGAAGGCGGCGATCCGCGACGTCGGCCGCGTGCTCGAAGTTCCGCTGCGCGACACCGACCGCCTCGCCAAGCTCGTGCCCGTATGGCAGGGTCGCTCGAAGACGCTCCAGGACACGATCAAGGAGGTGCCGGAGTTCCGCGAAGCCTACGAGTCGAGCGAGGAGGCGAAGCGGCTGGTCGACGTCGCCCAGACGCTGGAAGGCGTGTCGCGCAACGTGAGCACCCACGCCGCCGGGGTGGTGATCGCGCCGGAGCCGCTTGTGGGCTACACCCCGCTGCAGTACGGACCGGGTCGTGAGGCGGTGATCACGCAGTACGACATGAAGGCGGTCGGCGACATCGGCCTGTTGAAGATCGACTTCCTCGGTCTGCAGAACCTGGACATCATCGCCACCTGCCTGCGCCTGATCACGGAGCGGCGCGGAATCGACATCGACCTGGAGCACTTGCCGTTCGACGACGTCAAAACCTATGAGTTGATTTCCGCCGCCGATACGCACGGCGTCTTCCAGCTCGAAGGTGCGGGTATGCGCCGAATGCTCATGGACATGCGTCCCCAGAGCTTCGAGGATGTGTCGGCCGCGGTCGCGCTGTTCCGGCCGGGACCGATGATCAACATCCCGGCCTTTATCTCGCGGAAGCAGGGGCGCGAGCCGATCGAGTACATGCACGAGCGCCTGGAGCCGATCCTGCGCGAGACCTACGGGGTGATGATCTACCAGGAGCAGGTGATGATGGCCGCGCGCGAGCTGGCCGGATTCACGATGAGCGAGGCCGACATCCTTCGCGCCGCGATGGGCAAGAAGGACAAGGTCAAGATGGCCAAGCTGCGGACGAAGTTCGTCGACGGCACGGGCGAGCGTGGCATCCCGAAGGCAACCGGCGAAGCCCTGTTCGACAGCATCGCAAAGTTCGCGGAGTATGGCTTCAACCGCGCGCACTCCGCGGCGTATGCCGTCATCAGCTACCAGACCGCCTACCTGAAGGCAAACTATCCGCTCGAGTACATGACCGCCCTGCTCGTGCACATGGAGGGCAGCGCGGACCGCGTGGCCACGGCGATCGTCGACTGCAGGCTGCGAGGGATCGATGTGCTCGCGCCGGATATCAACCAGTCGCGCGTGGACTTCTCGATGACCGATGGGCCTTCGCCCTTTCCCCATCGGGGAGAGGGGCGTGACTCAGGAGGGCGCATTCTCTTTGGTCTAGCCGCGATCAAGAACGTCGGCCGGCACGCCGTGGAGAGCATCGTCGCCATGCGCGACGCCGACGGCGCGTTCAAGTCGCTCGAGGACCTGTGCGAGCGGACTTCGGCGATCCAGGACGTCAACCGGCGAGTGCTGGAGGCGCTGGTCCAGTCGGGTGCGTGTGACTCGCTGGGCGAGAGGGCGCGGTTGATCGCGGCGCTGGACCACGCCGTCAGCCGGGCCGAGCGGGCCCGCCGCGATCGCGAGTCTGGGCAAACGTCGCTGCTCGAAATGGTTGGATCGCCTGAGGCCGAGGCTGACCACTACGGTCTGACGATCGATGTCGCCCCGATGGCAGGCGACGAAAAGCTGCGGCTCGAGAAAGAGCTGTTGGGCCTCTACTTGAGCGATCACCCGCTGCGGCGCATCTCCGCTGAGCTTGCCCGGCTCTCCGACACGCAGGCGGTCGAGGTGACGAGCGCCCTGCAGGACACCGAGGTGCGGGTCGCAGGGCTGGTGCGCGAGGTGCGCCGCGTGGTGACGCGAAAGGGCCAGATCATGGCTTACGCGACGCTGGAGGACCTCACGGGAACCGTCGACGTCGTGCTTTTCCCGCGCGTGTTCGAGCAGACGAGGCTTTTGTTTGAGCCGGACAAGGTCCTCGTGGTCCAGGGCAAGGTGGACGCCCGTGCCGGGAGCACGCGCGCGAACGGCAGCTCGGGCTCGCCTGTCGAGCCGGAGATCGAAACTGAGATTGAGAGCGCCTCGGTCGTGGCTGAGGGGGCATGGCTGTGGGATGACCCGGGGTGCGTGCCGGTCGCGCGCCGGCAGCTGGTCCACGTGCGCCTTCCGAGCGGTGACGCAGGTCTGGCGGACCGCCTGGAATCGGTGCTGGCGCGGCACCCGGGCACAGATGAGGTTGTGCTGCACATCGTCGTCGGCAGCCGTGAGGTGATCGTAAATGCCGATCGTTATCATGTTCTCGCCGGCCCGGCGCTCCTTGCCGAGATCGGCGATCTGGTGGGGCAGGCGGCGACGAAGCTCGAGACTGTGCGGCCCAAGTCGCAGTCCAATGGCAATGGCAGGGGTGGGAACGGTGACCGAGGACGAAGAGGCTAGCGGTCGTTACATCGTGGTCAAGGCGCTTGAGGACGGGGTCGTGATCATGGGCCTCACCCGGGGGAAGGACACACGCTCGCACCATTCGGAGCGTCTGGACGCCGGCGAGGTGCTGGTCGCGCAGTTCACGGAGCTGACCGCGGCGATCAAGATCCGAGGCAAGGCCGAGATCATGACCGACGTCGGAAAGGTGACCTCAGGAGCCTAGGGCTCGACTGGCAGGCCCGCGGCCTTCCAGGCCTCGAAGCCGCCGATGACGTCGGTCGCGTTCACAAGGCCCAGATTCTGCAGCGAGGCGGCAGCCAGGCTTGACGAGTAGCCCTGGGCGCAGATCACGATCACGCGGACGTTGTGGTCCGTGGCTTCGGGAATGCGGACCGCCGAAGCCGGGTCTAGTCGCCACTCGAGGACTGTGCGATCAATGTTCCGCGCCCCCGGGATCGCGCCGTCTCGGGCGCGCTGCTCCGAGGTCCGGGTGTCGACCAGCAGGGCGCCATGGGCGTGCTCAGCGGCGGCCTGCTCGGGCGTGACTCGCTTGAGCCGGCGCCGAGCCTTCTTGAGTACATCATCGACAGTCGGCATGGATCTGGGCCTCACTTTGTAGCAGATAGAATCGGATTGAGCCCCGCCCACGTAGCTCAGGCGGTAGAGCATTTCCTTGGTAAGGAAAAGGTCCCCGGTTCGAATCCGGGCGTGGGCTCCAAGTTCAATAGCACCGTTTCCTTCCATCTTCTCGTTGATTCCTTCTCCCCAGAAATGCCGTAAGGAAACGCTCTACCACACCTGTTTTGTGGCCCATGCTCCCGGGAGGCAGGGCCTCGCTCAGGCAGCAAACGGGGTGCGAGTGCTGCGCCAGATCGAGAAGCCAATCTCGCGACTGGGGTTGCTTGATCTCGTACCGGACCCTGGTGGCCCGGAATTCAATGAAGAGATCGACATCTGGTCGAAGCAGCTGTTTGCATACTGGGCTGGATTACGCGACCCCACGGATCCAAATGAAGTGGTGTATGAGGTTCGTCGGAATGAAACTCATTGGCAAGCGTCCATGCGAGAGCCGCATCGTTCACCTAAACCGCTGACTCTGCCCCAGTGGGAGGAGTTGCGCACGGATTCGAACATCGCCGACGACGCTGCCGGTTCCCTAATGCTTGCTCATGAGCTGATGCGACGCGCTTACGCGAGAATCGGAGTTGCTCTCGAGCCGTTCAGATACCAGCCTGAATCGATCGCGTTCGCGAACGAACAACTGCGGACGATTGCCGTTGGGCAGTCGCGCGCCTTTTCGGACGGCTTCCTGCGTCTGTGGCGAGCGGAACGCCTAGGTCGATCTGCCTAGAGCTGGTGCGATGATGGCCGCGTGCCGCCCGCGATCTCCATTTCAGGTCTTGTAAAGACCTTCGGATCGACGCGCGCTCTCGACGGCCTCGACTTGTTGGTCGAATCCGGCGAGGTCCATGGATTTCTCGGGCCGAACGGCTCGGGCAAGACCACGACCATTCGAGTGCTGCTCGGGCTGCTGCGAGCCGACGCCGGGAAGGTCGTGTTGCTGGGGGGCGATCCGTGGCGTGATGCGGTCGAGTTGCATCGCCGATTGGCGTACGTGCCCGGCGAGGTCAGTTTATGGCCGAACTTCACCGGTGGCGAGGTAATCGATATGTTGGGCCGGCTGCGGGGCGACCTTGATCCGCGGCGCCGCGATGCACTTCTCGAACGTTTTCAGCTCGACCCGACCAAGAAGACGCGGTCCTACTCGAAAGGGAATCGGCAGAAGGTGGGATTGGTGGCGGCCCTGGCGTCTGACGCCGAGCTGCTCCTCCTCGATGAACCGACCTCGGGACTCGACCCGCTGATGGAGGCCGTATTCCAGGACTGCATCCGCGAGGTGAAAACTGAGGGGCGAACGGTGTTGCTTTCCAGCCACATCCTGGCCGAGGTCGAGGCGCTGTGCGACCGGCTGAGCATCATCAGGCTGGGGCGGGTGGTGGAGAGAGGCACGCTCAATGAGTTGAGGCACCTTACCCGTACGTCGATCACCGCTGAGACCGAGCGGCCCGCGGAGGGCCTGGCGGATCTTGCCGGCGTTCATGGCCTCGATATCGACGGTACCCATGTCCGCTTCGAGATCGACACCGATCATCTCGATGTTGCGGTGCGCCGGCTCGGCGAGCTCGGGGTCCGCAGCCTGGTCAGCCATCCGCCCACGCTCGAGGAGCTGTTCTTGCGGCACTACGGCGACGAGCTGGCGAAGGAACCTGAACGCATCGACGGCGAGCGCATCGCCAGACCGTCGCCGCGGTGATGACCGCGCTCACCGGGACCTTCGAGCTGGCTCGCTCCATCGTGCGCCGCGACCGCATCCGGATCCTGGTCTGGATCGGCTCCATCGTTGTGCTGGCGGCGTTCACCGCAGCAGGCACCAAGGGACTCTTCCCGAGCCAGGCCGCCCTTGATCAGACGGCCGCG
>Ga0209690_1000634_pt1 | contig 18893 bp, 19 predicted proteins | sample GraSoiAngelo_150_FD_186164 | JGI IMG/M metagenome (GOLD analysis project Ga0209690, IMG submission 186164) | Grasslands soil microbial communities from the Angelo Coastal Reserve, California, USA - 14_1009_09_40cm (SPAdes) (version 2) | ecosystem: Environmental > Terrestrial > Soil > Grasslands ...
GCTCAAGAAGCGGGGGAAGGGGCTCGTGGCGGTACCTGAGGCCAAGCTGCCTCCGCTCACATCCGAACAGGTCCGCGACACGCTGGAGCGCGTACGGCGATAAGAGCCGCAGACTCGAGCGTGGTCGTCGCCGCATTCGCGTCCTGGCACGAGACGCACGATTCCGCACGCCGAGTGCTGGACGGCGCTCTGCGCTTGGTCGCGCACTGCGCCCTGGAGACGTATTCAGTGCTCACCCGGCTACCCCCTCCCCATCGAGCTCCGGGAGACGTGGTTCGCGACTTCCTGGCCGCGCGATTTCGCCAGCCGTTCCTCAGACTGAGCGCCCGGGCTTACTGGGAATTCCTGCTGCATTTGCCCGACCACGGGGTTACCGGTGGCGCGTCGTACGATGCGCTGGTGGCTGCGACCGTGGCGAGCCATGACGCCGAGCTCGTGACGTGCGATCGACGCGCAGCGCCTGTCTACGAACGGTACGGCATTCGCGTTCACCTACTGTAGGCGCCCACGTCTGAAACCCCGCGGTGGGGCAGGGCCAGGCGTGCACTTGAACGACCTCAACCGATAGCCCCCTCAACCCCCGTCGACCGGCCCGGCCGAGCGTCACGGTTGCGCCGGGCGACGTCGGCGTTTAGATTGCGGTCGATGCGCGTGGCCATCCTGCCGTCGGGCGCGTTGTTCGCCGACGCGGCATCCAGCGACGACGAGGCGAGCGACGGCCTGTCCGCCGCGGCCCGCGTCCGGGTCGCGCGCGCGTTCGCTCGGGGGTCCGGACACGCCCTGCTCGACCTGGGCGCGACCGAGCTCGACGCGCCGCTCTCCCCTCCGCTCACCTTCCTCCGTGACCTCGGCCGCGCGTTCGTGACCCGGCTCTGCGCCGTGCCCGATCTGGAGGAGCGGCGCGAGCGCGCCGAGGTCGACTGCCCCCCGGACGAGCGCGCCCGGCTAGCCGGCGCCGTGCCCCCAATGGACGGCGGGGAGTACGTCGACGCCGAGTGGGTCGCCGCGCGCTGGGCCGACCTCAACCGCGCGTTCGCCGAAGAGATCCGCGCGCATCGCGGTTCGGTCGGGAACTGGCTGAGCGCGCGCCACCCCTCATGGCACGCCGTCGGCAAGGTGTGCCTGCACCTAGCCGAGAACCGCGGGGACGAGGAGCACCCCTTCGCCTTCCTCGCCACCTACGCAGCGCGGGCGAGCGCCGGCGGCAAGGTGCGGCATCGCCCGCTGGCGCGGGCGCTCGAGGAGTCCTCCGCGCGCGGCGATCGGCAGGCGCTGCTCCATCTCCTGGTGCCGCTGCAGCGGGCGGCCGAGCAGACCAAGTGGCTCGCGGAGCTGATCGACTCGGGCGCGATCTACGAGGCGATGGCCTGGACGCCCGCCGAGGCGCACCGCTTCCTGCGCGCCATCCCGGCCTTCGAAGCGGCCGGGCTGGTCGTGCGCGTCCCCGACTGGTGGCGCCCGCGGCGCCCGCCGCGGCCCGAGGTGACGGTGCGCGTCGGCGAGAAGAAGCCGAGTGCTCTCGGCATGGACGCGTTGCTCGACTTCTCGGTCGCTGTCGCGTTGGGCGACGAGAAGCTCACGGCCGCGGAGGTGCGCCAGCTCCTGGCGTCGTCCGAGGGGCTCGTGCGGCTGCGCGGACAGTGGGTCGAGCTGGACCGCGAGCGGCTGCGCGAGGTGCTCGCCCACTGGGAGACCGTGCGGCGCGGGTCCGAGGCTGGCGGGCTCTCGTTCCTCGAGGGCATGCGGCTACTCGCCGGCGCCGCCCGAACGCATGACGATGCCGCCGCGCTCGCGGCAGGCGAGGGCTGGTCGCGCGTCGAGGCCGGCGCCTGGCTCGCGCGCACGCTCGAGGGGCTGCGCGGGCCGGCCGGGCTCGCGGCGGCCGACCCCGGCGCCGACCTTCGCGGCTCGCTGCGACCCTATCAGAAGGTGGGCGTGTCGTGGCTCGCCTTTGCCTCGTCGCTGCGGCTCGGCGTCTGCCTGGCCGACGACATGGGGCTCGGCAAGACCATCCAGGTGCTGGGGCTCCTGCTCCTGCACAAGCGGCGAGGGCGGGGCGGTGACCCGCCGCATCTGCTCGTGGCGCCGGCATCGCTCCTCGCCAACTGGCAGGCCGAGATCGAGCGCTTCGCGCCGTCGCTGGCGACGCTCGTCGCCCATCCCTCTGCCATGCCCGCGCGCGAGCTGGCCCAGCTGGCCGGCGCCGACCTCGGCTCCACCGACCTCGTTATCACCACCTACGGGACCCTGGCGCGCGTCGAGCCGCTCCGGGCCCGCCAGTGGTCGCTGGCGGTCCTTGACGAGGCGCAGGCGATCAAGAACCCCGGGGCCCGGCAGACGCAAGCGGTCAAGGCGCTGAAGGCGCACGCGCGCATCGCGCTCACCGGCACGCCCGTCGAGAACCGTCTCGGCGACCTCTGGTCGATCTACGACTTCCTCGACCCGGGCCTGCTGGGCTCGGCACGCGAGTTCTCCGCGTTCGCCAAGGGGCTGGCCGACCGCACGGACGACAGCTACGCGCCCCTGCGCCGCCTGATCCAGCCTTATCTCCTGCGCCGGCTCAAAACCGACCGCGCCATCGTGGCCGACCTGCCCGACAAGACCGAGGTGAAGGCGTTCTGCCTCCTCTCAAGCGCACAGGCCGCGCTCTATCAGAAGACGGTCGACGAGCTGGAGCGCGCCATCGCGGGGCTCACGCAGGGAATCGAGCGGCGCGGTCTGGTGCTCGCCTATCTCATGCGCTTCAAGCAGATCTGCAACCACCCCGCGCACTGGCTGGGCGAAGGTGCGTGGGACGAGGCGGGCAGCGGCAAGCTCGCGCGGCTGCGCGAGATCGTCGACGCGGTGGCGGCGAAGCAGGAAAAGGTGCTCGTGTTCACGCAATTTCGCGAGGCGACCGAGCCGCTGGCAGCGTTCCTGACGGGCCTGTTCGGCCGCCCCGGGCTCGTGCTGCACGGTAGCACGCCGGTCCGTGCTCGCGGCGGGCTCGTGCGGCGCTTCCAGGAGGACGCAACGGTGCCGTTCTTCGTGCTCTCCGTGAAGGCGGGCGGCACCGGCCTCAACCTCACCGCGGCCTCACACGTGGTGCACTTCGACCGGTGGTGGAATCCCGCGGTCGAGGACCAGGCGACCGACCGCGCCTATCGCATCGGCCAGCACAAGAACGTGCTCGTCCACAAGCTCGTGTGCCGCGGCACCGTCGAGGAGCGCATCGACCGACTCATCGAGGACAAGCAGGCGATGGTGCGTGGGGTGCTCGCGGGCGGCGGCGAAGCGCTGCTCACCGAGATGAGCGACGAAGCGCTGATGGCCATGGTCGCGCTCGACCTCCGTCGGGCGACAGCCGAGGCCTGAGAGAGAGGACACGCGGTGGCGTGGTACGGCAGCGGCGGCTGGGATTACTACCCGCCCTACATGTCGACGGCGCAGAAGAAAGCGCACGGAGTCCTGGCGCTGGCGAAGCTGCTGAAGAAAAGCAAGCGGACGGCCGAGCCGGTCGTGATCGCGCATCGCAAGCGGCAGTTCGCCACCACGTTCTGGGGCCAGGCCTGGTCAGACAACCTCGAACGCTACGCCGACCTGGCCAACCGCCTGCCACGCGGGCGCGCGTACCTGAGAAATGGCTCGGTGCTGGACCTGTCGATTGCCGGGGGCCAGGTCGAGGCCTATGTGGCCGGCAGCGAGCTCTACCGGGTGACGATCGGCATCGCGCCCCTCGCGAAGATGCGCTGGCGCCGCGTGATCACTCGCTGCACGGGCCGGATTGGCTCGCTGGTCGGCCTGCTGCGCGGTGAGCTGTCCGACGACGTCCTGGCCGTGCTGACCCACGCGAAGGACGGGCTGTTCCCGGAGCCGCGCGAGATGACGCTCGACTGCTCGTGCCCGGACTCGGCGACCGTGTGCAAGCACGTCGCCGCGGTTCTCTACGGCGTCGGCATCCGTCTCGACGCCAGGCCGGAGCTCTTCTTCCTGCTACGCCAGGTCGACCAGGCGGAGCTGCTCAGCTCGGCCACCACGGCCACCGTGTCGCGCGCGCGCCTGGCCGTGGGCAAGCGCATCGCCGACCATCGGCTGTCCGCGGTGTTCGGGATCGAGCTGGAGGACGTGCCGCCCGTGCGCGCGGGTCGCACGTCACGCCGAGGCCAGCGTCGGCCATCCCGAGTGTCCGACCGGGGACGTTAGCACCTGACAGCCGCGCGCGCAGCCGCCAGGATCGCGGCGCGCTCGTAGAGCGACGGCGTGCCGAGGCGCTCTGACCAGGCCGCGAAGTCAGCGCGCGGTCCCCTCCAGCGGAGCGCGTCCACGTCGGCGCCGATGGGAGCATCCGCACGCAGCGTCGCGAGCTCCCGGAACAGCACCGCGCGCTCGCGTTGCTCCGTGAGCGTCGTGGCCAGCCGCGTCGCGCCGCGCACGGGCACATCCCACTCCGCGGCGAGCTTCGGAATGTGCTCGAGGTGCCGATAGCGGGCGAGCACTGTCGCCGCGGATTTCTCACCCCAGCCGGGCAGACCGGGGTAGCCGTCCGCGCTGTCGCCCACGAGCGCGAGCCAGTCGGGGATCGATGTGGGCGGGACACCGAACTTCTGCCGCACGGCCGATTCGTCGCGTAGCTCGCGCGTGCGCCGATCGAGCTGGACGACGCGGTCGCCCCGCACACACTGCGCCAGATCCTTGTCCGGCGTGCACACGACGACCTGCGCGACCCGCGCGTCGGCGGCGGCCGTGGCTGCCGCCGCGGCCAGCGCGTCGTCGGCCTCGAACTCCACCATGGGCCAGACGACAACGCCAAGCGCCTCCAGTGCATCCTCCAGCGGCTGGAACTGGGCGTAGAGCACCGGGTCCAGGCCCTCGCCCGTCTTGTAGCTGGGCCAGAGCTGGTTACGGAAGGATTCGACGACGTGATCGGTGGCCACGCCCAGATGCGTGGCGCCGCCTTCGAGCATCCCGAGAATCGACGCAACGACGCCGCGCACCGCCCTCAGCTCCTCGGGAGCGCTCCGGTCGAAGGCGGCCGCCGGCGAGAGGAAGTAGCGGAACAGCTCGAACGTCCCGTCGATCAGATGGACGATCACGACTCGAACGATACGGCAGGGCGGCCCTCGAAGGAAACCGGCGTCCGTGGCAGAATCCTCCTATGACGTCCTCGGGACGGCTCGCCGCGCTCAGTGTCGTCGTCGCGGTCGGCGCCGTCGCGGCCTACGTGCTCCTCCTCCGGGTCGCGGTCGTCCGGAACCATCCCGAGGGCTACGTGGTCGCGTTCGCGCTGGCGACCGCGCTGGCGGCGCTGGCCGTGGCCCGCGCGCGGGCTCGGCGGTGGCCCGCCTGGCTGGCGCTCGGGCTCTCGAGTCTCCTGCTCGTCGCCGGCGGCTGGTTCAACTTCGTCGTCGCGCAGGTGCCGGTCACCCCGACGGCGCTGCGGGTGGGCGAGCGACCGCCCGACTTCACGCTGCCCGATGCGACCGGCCGACCGGTATCGCTCGAGGATTACCGCGGCAAGAAGCCGGTCGTGCTGGTCTTCTATCGCGGCTACTGGTGACCGTTCTGCATATCGGAGCTCCAAGGGCTTGGAGCCAAGCTGTCCGAGGCCGAGCGAGCCGGCGTCGAGATCGTCACCGTCTCGCCCGATCCCAACGAACGGAGCCAGAAGGTCGCCGAGGGACTGCGCCTTGGCTACCGGTTCGTCGCCGACCGCGACCTCGCCGTGGCGCGACGCTATGGCCTGGTGCACGCGGGCGGCGGGCCGGACGGGCAGGACGTTCCGCGCCCGGCGACGGTCGTGCTGGATCGCGACGGGGTCGTGCGCTGGTTCTCGGTCAGCCGGAACTTCCAGGTCCGACCCGACCCGGACGACGTCCTTCGCGCCGTCCGTGCCCTCTAGCAGGCGGGGTAGACGGCGAGGCCGACGGCTCGGGCCGCGGCTGCCAGCCGCGCGTCGAATGACGCCAGGGACGCCGCACGCGCCGACGTCGCGAGTGCCAGGTGAAGAGCGTCGGCGGCGCGCAGCGGCGTCTCCGGCAGGCTCAGGAGGAAGTGCTCCGCCCGACGGTGAACATCCCGCGTCAACTCGACGCGGTGGTACATACCCTCGTCGAGGCGCCCGAGGATGGCGTGTTGAAGGCGTCGCGCAGCCTCCCGCGCGAGCGACCCCTGACGCGGACGATGGGCGAGCGCGGAGATAATCTCGGTCACGGCCAGATCGGACACGAGGACATCGTCCCGGCCCCCTACGGCAGGAGATCGGCGACGCGAATACCCGCGGACGGCGCCGAAAGCGGCGTGATGGTGGCGTCGGCGCCGAGCGTCTCGATCGCCGCGTAGCCCCAGTGCCGCCGGGCCGGACCCGGTCTCGCCGGCTCGCGGTGGACTTCGAGCACGCGATCGACGAGGCTGACGATCCAGTAGTCCGCGATTCGCGCGCGGGCATAGGCCGCGGCCTTCCGTCCACGGGCGAGGCGCAAGCCCGACTGCGCGACTTCGACGACGAGCGCCGGGCGCGTCGGATGCGCATCGACGTAATCACGCGGCGAGCCACGGACGACGCAGACGTCCGGCTCCGGCTCGGACCGGTCGTCCAGGATGATCGGACTTTGTGTCTGGACGAACCAGCCCTCTCCGAACGCCCGCTCCAGCGCCTTCGCCACGAGAAGCACCGCCGTCCTGCGCGGGCTCCGCTGCGGTTCCTTCACGAGCAACAACCCATCGAGCAGCTCGATCGGGTCGTCCTCGTCGAGGAAGCCGCGGTCGATCAGCCGCGCGTACTCGTGCCGGCTCCACCGGCGCAGGACGGGCCGCTCAGCTTGCGTCATGCCAGTCAAGGGAGGAGACGCGAGACGGGGATGCTCGATCCGGGCGCGGCCAGCGGGGTGACCCGGGCGGAGGCGTCGAACACCTCGCGGCGGGTGTAGCGCCACCCGAACGGCGCCGCGGAATCGGGAGCCGGCTCCCGGTACACCTCGAGGACGCGGTCCACCAGGTTGAGCACCCAGTAGTCCTCCAGGCCGGCCCGAGCGTAGAGACTGCCCTTCCGCTCCCGATCCACCCCGAGGCTCGACTCGGCCGCCTCGACGGTGAGGACCGGACGCGAGGGATGCGCGCGGCTGTAGTCTTCCGGGCCCCCGGGGACGACCGCGACGTCCGGCTCGGGCTCGGAGTCGTCGTCGAGCCCGATGGGTCCCTGCGTGCGCGCGTGCCACCCGGGCCCGAACGCCGCTTCCAGCGCCCTCGCGGTCTTCACGATCGCCGTGTAGTGCGCGACGCCCTGTGGCTCGGCGACCATGAGCTCGCCACCGATGAGCTCGATGGGCTCGCCCGGCTGGAACACGCCCAGGTCGATGAGCCGCTCGTACTCGGCCCTGCTGAAGCGGCGGGTCTTGGTCTCGTAACTCGCCATCGCACACATGGTATCGGCGGTCCAGGGGCAGGTCAACGTCGTGGGATGGATACGGCGTCGGCCAGGGCGCGGAGGCGCTCGCCGCTGACGCTCATGATGCGCACCTCCGCAGCGACCGCGCCCAGCCGGCGGTAAAACTCGAGCGCGCCCGCGTTGGCCGTGTGCACGCCCCACTCCAGCGACACGCAGCCGGCTCGCACCGTCTCCGCCGCGACCGCGGCCATGAGGGCGGAGCCCACGCCGCGCCCACGCGCCGCCGCCGTCACGAAGAGGTCGTGCAGAAAGATGGACCGGGCCGCCACGTCCGTGTTGTAACCCGCGCTGAAGAAAGCGTAGCCCACCACCGCGCCATCGAGCTCGGCGACCAGCGGCGTGAAGGCGGCCGCGGGACCGAAGCCGTCGGCGAGAACCCGCTCGGGCGTGAACAGCCGGCCGTGGATCCCGACGTGGTCGTTGAGGTCGTTGGCCATTTCCGCCAGGATCGCGGCCTCGGCGGGGAACGCCCCGCGCACCCGGACGGCGGTCATGGCGGCATTATGCGGGGGCGCCGAGGCCTGTCAATCCGCGGTACGCTACGCTCGGAGCCCATGGAGCGCTCATTCCCGATCGTCAGACACCCCACGCCGGGGACGCGCACACCGGTGCTGGTGAGCGTACCGCACTATGGCACGCAGCCCCTGCCCCACATCACCCGCGACGACTACAGAGAGCCGTCGTTCGAGACCTTCGCCTACGGCTTTGCCGACGCCTTCGTGGGCGATCTCTACGCCGACTTACATATGGACGGGGCCACCGTCCTCGCGACGCCGTTCTCGCGCATGTTCGTGGACGTCAATCGACGGCGCGACGACTTCGAGCACCAGGATGGCGAGGTCCGCTCACGGCGTGGGGTGGTGCGCACCCATACCATGCGCGATGCGCCCATCTTCGCGCGTCCGCTCGCGCTCGCCGACCTCGAGGAGCGATTGCGGACGCTCTACGATCCCTACTACACGACGCTGGAGCGCCTGCTCACGGAGATCCGCGAGGCCTACGGCTACGCGCTGCTCCTCGATGGCCACACCGGGAGCCCGCGCCGGATGAGGGACCATCAGGTGATCATCGGCACGCGCCACGATGCGACGTGCGCCCCTGAGCTCGCGGCGACCGCGGCCGCGATCTTCACCCGTCACGGCTTCGAGGTGCACCAGAACGTCAGCGGCTACACTGGCGGCAACATCGTGGCCACGTATGGCAACCCCCGGACCCGGCGCGTCCACGCGCTCCAGCTGGAGATCAACGCGGCGCTGCTGATGGCGACCACCGGCGAGGAGTTCATCGCTCAGGTGAAACGCGGGGAGATTCCCGAGAGGGCGGAAGAGGGCATCGCCCGTCTTCGCCAGTGCCTCAGGGAGGTGCTGGCGGCCCTGCCGCCGGTCCTCGCGGCCGTGCACGATTGACATGAAGATCCGCATCGGCGTGGGGGCCGGAGGCGCGCTCTCGACGCCTGGCGTACTGGCGGAGCTCGTCACGGGCCTGGATCGGCTCGGGTTCGACTCGCTGTGGCTCTCGGAGGTGCTGACCGCCCCCGTGCTCGATCCCGTGGTGGGCCTCGCCTGGGCGGCCGCGAGCAATCCGCGCTTGAAGCTCGGGACCACGATGCTCTTGCCGGGACGCAACGTGCTGCGGCTCGCCAAGCAGCTCGCAAGCCTGGACGTGCTGTGCGAAGGGCGGCTGCTCGTCACGCTCGTTCCAGGGCTCACGTACGCGCCGGAGCGCGATGCCATCGGCGTCGACCCCAAGCGCCGCGGCGCCTTCATCGACGCGGCCCTTCCGCTGTTGCGGCGCCTCTGGGCGGGCGAGACGGTGAGCCACGACGGCGCCGGCGGCAGTTTCCGCGACGTCAAGCTCGCGCCGCTGCCGGTGCAGCAGCCCCTCGAAGTGTGGCTGGGCGGCACGGCGCCCGCGGCCCTCGAACGTTGTGGTCGCTTGTCGGACGGGTGGCTGCCCTCGCTGTGCACTCCCGAAGAGGCGGCGGCGGGACGCATCGTGATCGACGAGGCGGCGGCCCGGGCCGGGCGCTCGATCAGTCGCGAGCACTTCGGCATGAGCATCGGCTACGCCCGCGCGCCGATCGATCCGGCCACCGCGCGCATGATGACCGCCCGGCGTCCGCGCTCGGTCGAGCTGACGCCGGTCGGGCTGCCCGCGTTGCGGAAGCTCATCGAGCGCTTCATCGCCGTTGGCTTCTCGAAGTTCGTCGTGCGTCCGGTCGTCGCGCCCGCGTCCTGGCACGCCGAGCTCGACGCCCTGTCGGCGGCGGTGGGTGACCTCCAGATCTGAGAGGTGCAGCCATGACGACCACACGCAGGGAGTTCCTCCAGACCACTAGCGGCGCGCTCGCCGGCCTCGCATTCGTCGGATGCGAGCTGATGGCTGCCGCGCCCGCGCGGGCGCAAGCGCGTCGCCGGGAAGTGGTGGTGAGTGGCAAGCGCGTGAAGACCGTAGATGTCCACGCGCACTGCGCGGTGCCCGAGGCGCTGGCGCTGATGAATTTGAAATTGGGCGGGCCGTTGTACCGACCGGACCTGAGCATGGCCACCGAGGTGTCGACGCGGCTTCGCGCTATGGACGAGCAGGGCATCGACGTCGAAGCCCTCAGCATCAACCCGAACTGGTACACGGCGGACCGCGATCTCGCCCGCCAGATTATCAAGCTCCAGAACGAGAAGCTCGCGGAGGCGTGCGCCGCGAATCCCGAGCGCTTCGTCGCCTTCGCGACGGTGGCGCTGCAGTACCCCGACCTCGCCGCCGAGCAGCTCGAGGAGGGCGTGAAGAAGTACGGGCTGCGCGGCGCCGGGATCGGCGGCAGCGTCAACGGCGCGGAGATCAGCGATCCGAAGTTCCACCCGTTCTGGGCCAAGGCCGAGCAGCTCGGCGTGGTGGTCTTCATCCATCCACAGGCCACCGGTGCCCCGACCGACCTCAAGAACCGGCTCCAGGGCAACGGCTACCTCGACAACGTGATCGGCAATCCGCTCGAGACCACCATCGCGCTCTCGCACCTGATCTTCGAGGGCACGCTCGACAAGTTCCCCGGCCTCAGGATCTGCGCGGCGCACGCCGGCGGCTTCCTGCCGTCGTACGCGGGCCGCTCCGATCATGGGTGCTTCACCCGGCCCGACCGCTGCGCCGGGGGACCCTACGGGCCGATCAAGAAGAAACCGTCCGAGTATCTCAAGCAGATGTACTACGACACGATGGTGTTCACGCCCGAAGCGGTGCGTCACCTCGCCGCCGAGGTGGGAGCGAGTCAGCTCCTGGTAGGCACGGACTATCCGTATCCGTGGACGAAGACGGCCGTGGATCTCATCCTCAACACGTCGGGCGTGAGTGACGACGACAGGGTGGCGATGCTCGGCGCGACGGCGATGAAGCTACTCGGGATCAAGGCGTAGCCCCTCACGACCGCATCACCTTCGCGTACGCGTCGAGCCGCGGCAGCACGGCTTCCCGCGGCTCCGAGGGCAGGCCGAAGATCGCGCGCGAGACGCCGGCCGCCGCCAGGGTGTCCAGCGCCTCCCGCTTGGGCGGAGCGAAGAAGATGCCGACCGACGCCGACTTCGGGTCACGGCCCGCCTTCCTGAGCCGCTCGCGCAACTCGGGAATGCGCTCCACCGGGTTCCGGTTCGGGCGCATGATCGGCATCCAGCCGTCGCCGAACTCCACGACGCGGTCGAACGTCGTCGCCCCGTCGCCACCGACGATGATGGGCGGGTGTGGCTTCTGGATCGGCTTCGGGTCGGCCCAGATCTTGTCGAAGCGCACGAACTGGCCGTGGAACTCCGCCTCGCGCTTGGTCCAGATCTCCTTCATGGCGAGCACGCGCTCGCGCAGGACCCGCCAGCGCGTCTTGAACGCGGTGCCGTGGTCCTCCATCTCCTCGGCGTTCCAGCCGCCGCCGATGCCGAAGAGGACTCGGCCGCCGGACAGCCGGTCGAGCGTGGCGACCTCCTTGGCCGTCGTGATCGGATCGCGCTCGACGACGAGGCAGATGCCGGTCCCGAGCTTGAGGCGCCGGGTCGCCCCGGCCGCCACCATCAGCGCGACGAACGGGTCGTAGGACGACCAGTAGTCGCGGGGAAGCTCGCCGCCGCCGGGCCAGGGGCTCCGTCGGCTCGCGGGGATGTGCGTGTGCTCCGGGAACCACTCGAAGCCGCGTGCCTCGAGCTCCCGCGCGAGCTCGTCGGGCGCGATCGCGTACTCCGTGGGGAACATCACGACGCCGTAGTCCATAGGGACCTCCTCCTCGTGTCAGCCGCGCCAAGCATACGCCACCCCATCGTGCCTGGCTCCGAGAAGAGTATCCGATCAGCGCCCGCTCTCTCCGCCCGCCTCGCAGGCCGCGAGCCGGGCCGCGAGGAACTTCTGCTCGCGGACGTTGTCGGCGAGCTCGAGCGCGCGGCGGTACTCGACGGCCGCCTCGGCCCATCGCCCGAGCCGGCGGAGGAAATCGGCGCGCGCGGCGGGCCAGAGATGATAGCCGCGCAGCGCCGAGGCGTCGACCGCGTCGAGCGCGGCGAGCCCGGCCGCCGGCCCCTCTGCCAGGCCGATCGCCACCGCCCGGTTCAGCTCGATCACCGGCGACGGCGCGACCTCGGCGAGGGTGCGGTAATGGGCGACGACCTGAGGCCAGTCCGTCGTCTCCCAGGAGACCGCGCGCGCGTGACATGCGGCGATGGCGGCCTGGAGCTGGTACGGGCCCGCGCGCTCCAGTGGGCCGGCGCGATCGAGTGCGGCGAGACCGCGGGCGATGCGGGCCCGATCCCAGCGAGACCGATCTTGATCCGCGAGCAGGACGAGATTGCCGTCGGCGTCGGTCCGCGTCGCCGCCCGCGAGGCCTGAAGCTCCATCAGTGCGAAGAGCCCGAGGACCTCGGGCTCGACGGGCATCAGCTCGGCGAGCATGTGTCCGAGACGGATGGCCTCCTGGCAGAGCTCGTGGCGCACGAGGGCGTCGCCCGTGTGCGCGGCGTAGCCCTCGTTGAAAATCAAATAGACCACCGCGAGCACGGCCGGCAGGCGCGCGGGCAGCTCGACCCCCCGGGGCACCTCGTAGGGAAAGCCACGATCGCGGATCGTTCGCTTGGCGCGCACGAGCCGCTGGGCGATCGTGGGCTCGGGCGCGAGAAAGGCCCGGGCGATCTCCGCCGTCGAGAGGCCTCCCACCAGCCTGAGCGTCAGCGCCACGCGGCTGTCGGCCGGCAGGCCCGGGTGACAGCAGGTGAAGATCAGCCGGAGCCGGTCGTCGGGGATCGCCTCGGGATCGGTCACGTCAGGGCTCTCGTCCATCCGGCCGAGCGCGGCCTCGTAGGCGAGCGCGTCGGCGCGCGCCCCGGCCCGCCGGGCGCGGCGCAGGCGATCCAGCGCGCGCCGCCGTGCCGTCGTGAGGAGCCAGGCGCCCGGGCGGTCCGGCGTTTCGTTCGCGGGCCAGTGATCGAGCGCCTGCGCAAACGCCTCCTGGACGATCTCCTCCGCCGCGTCCATGTCGCGCACGATCCGGAGCACGGAGGCGACCACACGCCCATACTCCAGGCGGAACGCCTCCGCCACGCGCGCGTGCACGCCGTCCGGCGCCTGCCCGCGGTCGGTCGATCCCACGGGCAGAGATGTTACCCGATGCGCCGGCCGTCCTCCGTGCGCCGGAGCCGGCGCCCGTCAGGCTACATGTGCCAGATCGGCCGCACCTCGACGAAGCTCCCCTCGCGAAGCGGGATCTTCTTCGCCCACTCGACCGCTTCCTGCCTGGTGTCGCACTCGACCAGGTAGAAGCCGCCCAGGGCCTCCTTCGTCTCGGTGAAGGGGCCGTCCATGACCTGGCGCTGCCCGGCCTTGAGGCGGATGCGACTGGCGTCGCCGTCCGGGCGCAGGCGCTCCCCCACGACCATCTTGCCGGCGGCCTGGAGCTCGTCGCTGAAGCGCCGGTGGCCCTGGATGATGGCCTCCATCTCGGCCCTTGGCGCCGGGGGGGCGTTCTTGTCGTCGGAGCAGATCAGCAGCATGTAACGCATGGGGACCTCCTTCCCTCACCATGACGACGCCGATCGAGCCCGGGAATCGACAGTCCCCAATCGTTATACACTACCCGCCGGCAGCGGATCGTCGCCCCCCGATTGGAGGAGACCATGTCGAACGTGAGGAGATTCGTCCTCGCCGCGCTGGCCGGCAGCGTCCTCGCCGCCGCCCAGCCCGCGCTCGCCCAAACCACGCTCACGATGTCGTCGTGGGTGTCACCGACGCACCACATCACCGCCGTCGTGCTGCAGGGTTGGGCGACCGAGGCGGAAAAGGCGACGAACGGCCGCGTCAAGTTCCAGATGCTGCCGAAGCACCCCTCGGCGCCGCCGGGGACCTTCGACGCCGTCCGGGACGGCCTCGTCGACCTTTCGTACGTCACTGCGAGCTACACGCCGGCGCGGCACATCCTGCCGATGATCGCGGAGCTCCCCGGCGCGGGCGAGACCTCGCTCGTCAACTCGGTCGCCTACTCGCGGGTCTACTGGAGGCACTTCCACAAAGTCGGCGAGTACAACGGCGTGAAGCTGCTGGGGGTGTTCACCCACGGCCCTGGCCAGCTGTTTACCAAGCGGCCGGTCAACAGCATCAACGATATCCAGGGCCTCAAGATCCGCACCGGGGGCGGCGTGGCCGAGGCGGTGGCCAAGGCCCTCGGCGCCTCGGCGTTCGTGAAGCCAGCGCCCGAGTCCTACGAGCTGCTGAAATCGGGCGTCGCCGACGGCGTGTTCTTCCCGATGGAGTCCATCATCTCGTTCAAGCTCGACACCGTGCTCGAGCAGGCGACACTGTTCCCGGGCGGGATGTACAGCTCGGCGTTCGGCTTCTTCATGAACGAGGACAAGTGGAACAAGCTCCCGAAGCAGGACCAGGAGGCGATCGAGAGGATCTCCGGCGAGTGGATCGCGCGGCACGCCGGGCGGTCCTGGGACGACGCCGACCAGAAGGGCTTCGACGCGCTCAAGAAGTCGGGCGTCAAGATCGTCAACGCCGACGCCGCCCTCGTGGCGGAGGTGAAGAAGCGGTCCGCGCCGATCATCGACGACTGGATCCAGAAGGCCAGCGCCAAGGGCGTGGACGCCGCCAAGATCCTCGCCGAGTTCCGCGAAGAGCTGAAGAAAGTCGCCGCGGGCCGGTGAGCGCTCCCGAGCGCGGGTGGGAGCGGCGCACCGACGCGATTCTCGGCGTCGCCGCCTCCGCCATCCTCCTGGCCATGATGCTCCTCACGTTCGCGGACGTGGTGGCGCGGTACGTCTTCAACCGGCCGGTGAGGGGCGCGTTCGAGGTCACCGAGCTCATGCTGGTGGTGTTGATCTTCGCCGGGCTGCCGCTCGTGTCGTGGGCGGACGAGCACGCGCTCATGGATTTCGTCGATCGGCTCCTCGGCGCCCGCGCTCAGCGCGGGCTGGAGCGCGCGGTGCAGCTGGTGTGCGCGGCCGTCATGTTCCTGCTCACCTGGCTCATGTGGCTCAAGGCCGACCGGATCTGGGCGTACCGCGACGCCACCGACGTGCTGCGCATCGTGTACGGCCCCTTCGTCTACTTCATGGCGGTCACGCTCGGCCTCTCGGGCCTGATCCACCTCTACAAGGTGGCGGAGCGCCGGTGATCGAAGGGGTGGTCGGACTCACGGTGATGATGGCGCTCGCCTTCCTGCGCGTACCCATCGCCTACGCCATGGGCATCGTCGGCGTCGTCGGCTACGCCTACATGCGTGACTGGAACTGGGCCGTAGCGTTCGCGATGACCCAGACGAAGCTCTACGAGACCGGTCGCAGCTACACGCTCTCGGTGGTGCCGCTCTTCATCCTGATGGGCAACTTCGTGACGCGCGCCGGCATGTCGCGGGAGCTCTTCCGCGCCGCCTACGCCTTCATCGGCCACCTGCGCGGCGGGCTCGCGATGGCCACCGTCTGGGCCTCGGCCGGCTTCGGCGGGATCTGCGGCTCCTCCATCGCCACCGCGGCCACCATGGCGAAGGTCGCCTATCCCTCGATGAAGCGGTTCGGCTACTCCGACAAGCTGGCTGCGGGCACCGTCGCCTCGGCGGGCACGCTCGGCATCATGATCCCGCCTTCGACCATCATGGTGATCTACGGTGTCTTCACCGAGACGAACATCGGCAAGCTCTTCATGGCCGGGATCCTGCCCGGCATCCTCGGCGCCCTCCTGCTCTGCCTCGCCATCGTGTACATGACCTGGCGCGAGCCGGGCTCGGGCCCGCCCGGCCCGCGCTCGACCTGGCGCGAGCGCGGACTCGCCCTCAAGGACGTGTGGGGCGTGGCGGCGCTCTTCCTGTTCGTGATGGGCGGCATCTACGGCGGTCTCTTCACCGCCACCGAGGGCGCGGGCATGGGCGCCGCCGGCGCCATGGCCTTCGCGCTGGGGCGCGGCGCGCTCACGTTGAAGACCCTCTACGCCGCGCTCCTCGAGAGCGCCCGCACCACGGCGATGCTGTTCCTGATCCTGATCGGCGCCTTGATGTTCGCGGAGTTCGTCAACATCACGACGATGCCGACCGACCTCAGGGCCTTCGTCGGGCGCCTGGGCCTCTCCCCCATCATGGTGGTGGCGGCGATCTGCGCGATCTACGTGGTGCTCGGCACGGCGATGGAGGAGCTGTCGATGGTCCTGCTCACCATGCCGGTGTTCTTCCCGGTCATCGTGCAACTCGGGTTCGACCCGGTCTGGTTCGGCATCATCATCGTCTGTGTCGTCGAGATCGGGTTGATCAGCCCCCCGGTCGGGATGAACATGTTCGTGCTCAAGACCCTGCTGCCCGAGGTGTCCACGGGGACCGTGTTCAGCGGCGTGATGCCGTTCATGTGGGCGGACGTCATCCGCCTCGCCATCCTGGTCGCGTTTCCCGCGATCTCGCTCTGGCTGCCGAGCCTGATGCGCTGACGGACTCAGTGGCCGCCGGCGATTCTCGCGGCCTCGCCGGTGAGCCGCACGATGTGGAGTCCCGTGTTGGCCCGGTCGGCGAGGTAGACGAATCCGCGCTCGTCCGCCTCGACGTTGTTGGTCTGGATCGCCACCTTGCAGCTCCGCGTCCCGTTCGTCACGCAGCGCTCGGCGGTCCGCTCGGTCGTCGCCGGAATGTAGAACGCGGCCTCGCGCGGCGCATAGGGATTGCGGATGTCCACGGCTCGCACGCCGGCGTTGAAGTAGGCGACGAACACGAGCTTCTTGTAGAACAGGGGCGCGAACGACTCGCTCGACGAGTGGGGGCCGAAACGGCCGCCCCGTCGGCAGAAGCCGCCTTGGGACTCCGGGACCAGGAAGGTGGCCACCGAGAACGGCCTGGTGTCGGTGGTGACGTCGACCATGAACGTGGCGTGCCGGAACTCGCGGCACTCGTTGGCGGTGGCCTCGGAGACGAGGACGACGAAGTCGCGCACACGCCCCTTGGCGTTGGTCGCCCAGTCGGCGATCGCCATGCCCAGCACGGGGAACGCCGTGTGGCCGCCCCAGTTGGGCGACGTGTAGAGCCGGCTGATCTCGGGATAGTTGAGGTTCGCCGCGGTCGGCTCCTTGGGACCGGTGAGCAGCTTCTGCCGGTCGACGATCTGGAGCGCGCCGTCAGCGCTGGTGCCGTGCGCGAAGTACACGCGGTTGCCGACGGCGATGGGCCCATGGGCGCCGTGGGCGATCGTGACCGGTCCGGTCGAGCCGGGCTCCTGGCCGGCCAGTCCGAAGTCGCGGACGAACACGGGTTTCGCGGGGTCGCTGAGGTCGTAGATCTTCGTCATGCGCCACGTGCGCCAGCCCGATGGACCGAGCTCCGGCGGCTCCGCCTTGGCGAGGTCGCCCGAGATCAGGTAGGCGATTCCGGTGTCACATTCCCACCAGTTCTTGTGCGTCGCCGTGAGCCCCGAGACCACCGTGCTCACCTTTTGTGGTCTCGCCGGGTCGGTGACGTCCCACACCTCGTGGCCCGCGCCGGGCCCCGAGTTGCCGAACGTCCGCAAGAGGTAGCTCTTGCCCTGCCGGTCGCACACGCGCGCCATCTGCGCCCCGCCCTGCTCGGGGCCACCGGGCATCCCCGGGATGTGGGCGAGGTAGCGCGGCCGCGCGGGGTCGGTCACATCGACGATCGACGTCCCGTTGTCTTCGTCGGCGCCGGTGAGCGGGTTAGGAGCGCGCCCGCCGTGATGGCCGACGTAAGCGACGAAGCGCCCCCGCTGCTGGTGGATCGTCGGCTGGTAGGCCGACCGGCCCTGCAGGTCGTCGTGGCCAACCAGCTCCATGTCGTGAGCCTCGGCGCCGTGACCGCGTGCCGGCGTCTGAGAGGACGCGGGCCCGGTCGCGAGCGGCACCAGGACGAGGCCGAGGAGAATCAGCGAGAGTCGGCGGCGCAGCGAAGCCATGAGCGTCTCCCTTCTACTCCAGCACGAAATAGACGCGGCGGTTGGCCTTCCCCTTGTTCTCGGTCTTCGTGAGGACGAGGCGGCCGATCTCGCTCAGCGTGGCGACGTGGCAGCCGCCGTCGGCCTGCGTGTCGAAGCCGACGATCTCGACCAGCCGCAGCTCCGGGAGGTCGTGGCGGAAGGCCGTCTCCAGCTTGAAGAGCTCGGCCTGGGCCCGGGCCCGAGCGGCGGGGACGAAGGAGACGCGCACGGCGAGGTCCTGGGCCACGATGGCGTTGGCGCGGCGAAAGCCCTCCTCCAGCACGTCACGGTCGAACTGCTCGAAGGCAAAGTCCACGCGCCCCTTGTCGGGCGTGAGCTGATTGCCGGTGACGCGAACGTGGAAGTCGTTGAACATCACGCCGGTGAGGACGTGCGTGGCCGTGTGGTAGCGCATCAGCAGGTATCGGCGGGCCCATTCCAGCTCGCCCTGCACGGCATCGTCCACGGCGAGTCCGGCGCGCTCGAGCCTGTGGAGCACGCCGCCCTCGTCCTCCATGGTCTCGACGACACGTGACAGTCCGGAGGGACCTGTCAGCGTGCCGGTATCGCCCAGGACGCCCCCGCCGGTGGGAAAGAACGCGGTGCGGTCCAGGCGCACGCCCTCCGGCCGCACGGCTGTCACGCGCGCGTCGAAGGTCTTCAGATAGCTGTCCCGTTGAAAGAGACGCTCGGTCATCGCCACCGGTGGTGGTGACTCTCGTCAGTCGAGCGTCAGCACGGCCTTGCCCGGGAAGCGTCGCGCGATCAGGTCCTGCGCGACCCGGGCGATCTCCGTCCATGGCCGCTCGAGACTGATGTGGGGCGCGAGCTGCCCCGCCGCGACGAGGTCGGCGAGGCGGCGCAGGCCCACCGACGCCGGCGCGCTCGCGAGCTCCGTGAAGATGTAGAAGCCGTAGAGCGTCGTGCGTCCGGCGACGAAGAACTGCCGCGCGTCGAAGGTGACCTCGGCGGCGGCGGACACTCCGAGGGTGACGCACACGCCGCCACGCTCGAGAGCGGCGAGCGCCGTGCCGAGGGTGCGCCCGCCGACGGACTCG
>Ga0209690_1000644_pt1 | contig 18711 bp, 18 predicted proteins | sample GraSoiAngelo_150_FD_186164 | JGI IMG/M metagenome (GOLD analysis project Ga0209690, IMG submission 186164) | Grasslands soil microbial communities from the Angelo Coastal Reserve, California, USA - 14_1009_09_40cm (SPAdes) (version 2) | ecosystem: Environmental > Terrestrial > Soil > Grasslands ...
CGAGTGGCCATAGAGAAAGTTTCAGATGGACAGTTTAAATTACAATGTCCCGTCATCTTCCTCTGAAATTGGAAGAATCACTTCCGCATGGCCTTCAGCAGAAATTCGACGCGGCCATTTCACAAATTCGATTGAACAAAGGAGCGGTGATCGCGTTATCCGCCGGTGTCGATAGCTCGCTCGTTGCTCTCCTTGCGCACAAGGCACTCGGCGACCGTGTGGTCGCAGTCACTGGAGTCTCTGAATCGCTCCCTCCCCACGAACTGGAAATAGCTAAGGAAACGGCGAAGGCAATCGGAATCAAGCACTTGGTTGTACAGACAGACGAACTTCAGAATCCCGAGTACACATCGAACCGCGCCGACCGATGTTACCACTGCAAAGACACTCTGTACGGTGAACTAAGGACCCTCGCGGATAGTCTGGGACTTGAAGCAATTCTCGATGGGACCCAAGTTGATGATCTGAGTGATGATCGTCCCGGATTCAGAGCTGCCCAAGAAGCCGGGGTGAAGAGCCCATTGCTGACAGCATCCTTTTCAAAAGCAGACGTTCGAGAGACCGCCCGTTTACTGGGTCTCTCGGTCTGGGACAAACCGGCAATGCCCTGCTTATCCTCTCGAATCACTCATGGAGAAGAAGTCACCACGGACAAACTTGGAATGATTGGTCAGGCAGAGCTGTACATCAAGGAATTAACAGGCGTAAGGAATCTCCGGGTCCGCTACAGCAGCTCTATGGCTAGAATCGAGGTTGCCCCTGAGGAGAGGAAACTTTTCTTTGACGTGGCCGTTATGGACCAAATTGACAGAGCGCTCAAGCAGCTAGGTTTCATGACCGTCACTTTAGACTTGAAGGGTTACTCTCGGAGAGAAAAAGCGCCCGCAGCAGACCCAATACTTCTCCCCATGGCAAGCCTATCTCAGTAATTACCCGAGTACCCCAGGAACATCCAGTAGTTCATTCAGAACTCTGTACGTAAACCCCCAAACGATTCTGCTGTCTACGAGAAATGCCTCAACCATCATTCGTGTTCCTCTGATCTCGATCTCGGAAGTCCCTCTAAGTGAGGGAAGCTTCGACAGCGAGACCCAGAACGCATGTTGAACTTCTGGTCCGGTCGTCACCTCAGGTCGATTTTGAAGGCCATAGACCCATGGCTGAACTCTCATTTCGAGACGCCTTCCGGGATGACCTAAACTCAAAACCCCGAGCTGCTCTCCTTCTCTGCGTAGCTCGAGTCCCACTTCCTCGCGGACCTCCCTTTCCAACGCTTCCTGCGTAGAACCATCGAACTTCTCAACCCTGCCGCCAGGGAGACCAATCTGGCCCGACCACGGATCATTACTCCTCTCCATACGATGGATTAGGAGAGTGTTGAGTTCGTCGGCAGAGTCTTGGTAAAGAAGAACGGCCACAACTGCATCCACTCTTTCTTTGCTGCTTGATCGAGGATTGGAAGAGAGATTCTCTTTCAAGCTCATGAATCTCTGACTCAAGGCCGTGGTAGGCATCGTACCCATCGTGCATTCTCGACATCTTAGGACAATAAAAAGCGGAATCGAAGAGTGACTTCTATGAGTCGAATCCTTGCTTCCCGATCAATGGGACAAAGGCGACCCCTCCAAGAGAGGTCCGTTCAACACGTCCCTTCTCATCCTTCCGTACTTTTACCAGTTCTTGGGGAAACAGGCGGCCACCGACTGGCATCACCAGAATCCCTCCGGGTCGTAGCTGTCCTACTAGAGGTTGCGGAATCTTGGGCGCTGCCGCAGTTACAACTATTCTGTCGTAGGGGGATCGATCTGGGTAGCCTAGCGAGCCGTCACCCTGAACCAGTGTTACACGGTCGGAATAGCCAGCTTTCTCTAGATTGGATCGTGCAGCCTGGACTAGTTCAGGGACTAATTCTACGGTGTAGACTCGACCTTGGGGTCCGACCAGCTCTGCGACTGTAGCCGCGTGGTAGCCACTCCCAGCACCTACCTCTAGGACCCTGTTGCCGATTCTCAGTTCCAGTGCTTCGTTCATTATGGCCACCATGTATCGCCCGGCTTTGCTCGCCGTGTGGCGCACTGATGGTCTGACCCCGATCAGTCGGCAGCGGAGTGTCATTGTAGGCGTAAGGGCGAAGCTCGTCCGACACGAAGAGTTCCCTTGGAACCTTCCTTAATGCCCCGATCACTTCGGGGGATCGGAGTAATCCTTCGCTGATTAGCCTCTGAACCATTCTCTCCCTCTCACTAGCGAAGTTGACTGACCTAGCTATCGCCTCCGCTAACTTTCTAGTTTTGAAGGATATTTAGCATGAAATGTGGACCACTCTTCAGGGTCTTTCATTCGATCTTTCATGCGTACGGTCATCCTGCCATCCTCTCGACGCACCCAACCACACTAGAGATAACGACGAACCATGAGCTGACTCATCGAGGAGACTGCGTAGTCGCGGTGAAATCCACCAGCGCAGTTCAAGACCTAACGCTGGATCTCAAGCGAGTTCTCTCGAGTTCGAGCGGACGGGGCCAACTCAGGCTGCAGGTCGGGCCGTTCGAATTCACTGTAGAGGGCAAAGGAGACCCTCGACTAACTTTCTCCCATGAAACGGACTTGGTCGTCAGAAAGAGCGGCTTCATTTCCGATCGAACCCTAATGATCCATGCTAACAAATCCTCGATGGATATCCCTCGAGACATGGTCCGACTACTTCAGGACCCAACTAGTACGGTGACAGTTGAAATCTCTGCTATTGACGGGGGACGACTTTGAGGTCAACCGCTACTTGCCATCTCATAGGAGCCACTTCACGAACTCTGTGAATCCCTAAGACTCGTTCCGCGACGTAGCCGGACGCCTTCACCTTATCTTCTATCTCATGTCGAGAATCTGCTTCCCAATTCTCTCCTTCGAAAGTGTAGTAGTGGATAACGCCGCCCGAAGGTTGGAGTGAGTCACAGGCCTCCTTGAGAAAGTCCTTTGACGCTGATGGATGGTTCATTATCACCCGACTCGCAATTTGGGTAAGCTCCTTTCTGATGACCTCTCGTGCATCCCCGAGGTGGGCGTGGACCTTCGCTTCGACTTTGTTTGCTCTCACGTTTTCTTGGAGTAGTTCTACCGCTTGCGGATTGGCGTCGATCGCGTCCACCCTCACATCGCCAACCTTTTTCGCTATCAAGATCGAGAAGGGTCCAACTCCAGCAAACATGTCGACCACTCGTTCACCCTTCTCGACCATCTGCACAACCCTTTGATGCTCGGTGGAGAGTCGCGGCGAGAAGAAGACTTTCGACAGATCTACTTCGAATAGACACCCATACTCTTTGTGAATTGTATGGGTTCTATTCTCTCCCGCAATGTAGCGGAGAGGCCTTGTTCTCTCAGCTCCTGAGACTTCTCCAGTCTTTGCGAAGACCGACCGCACGTTTGGATGAACTTCCATTATCGCTTCAGCTATGATAGTCTGATACGCGGCCAATTCGGAATCTAGTTCAAGAAGTGAAATGTCGCCCACCACGTCGAAAGACTTGGGCAATCTGGACAGAACATCGGCCGACACAGTCGATGCCAGAGCTTCTTCGAGGGTTCGCGGGTGCCTCTTCCGAGGTTCGAATTCTCCGAGACCTAAACTCGCACTGGGAACAAGCTTCCGTAGCTCGTCAATCTCAACCTTAGTCGGGTCGCGTACCAACGGTAGCGTAATCATTTGGCCGTCTGTTTTTACAGAAAAATGTCGATCAAGAATTCCCGTCTTAATCAGGTTCTGCATAGCAGTTTCGGTGCTTGACCGAGAAACGCGGAAGCTCGGCCTCTCAACATGACGCTTGGCGGGTGTTGTCTTTCGAGAGGTCAACTAGCCGGTCTCGGCAATCGTTTGAATCTCCGTCCTGGTTCTTAGTCTCTTAAGGAAGTCTAGATCAGCCAATGCGACCTCGGCCGATAGTCTCACATCCTCATCAACATCTTCCGACGCCGTCATCAGTCCCGGCCTAGCCCGTTCGTCGCCAATCGAACCTAATGCCACTGCAGACTCGTGTCTGACAAGAACACTCTCATCCTTCGCCATGGCCTCTAAGAGTGAGGGCACTCCCGACTTGAACTCTAATTGTCCCATCGAGAACGCCGCTTCGTGCCTGACTAGCGGACTCGGGTCTTCTCGGAGAGCTCGAGCCAGTGCCGGAATCGCGTCCTCTCTCTTCATATCGGCCAGCATACAGACTCCATGAATCCTCAGAACTAAGCTGGGTCGACTGTCTAGGACCTTGCTAATGTAAGCCACATCGCCTTTTGAGAAAGCCCACTCCATCTTTTCCAGAGTGTCGAAGTCCGGTGAATAATCGATCATTCGGGTCGGCATAGATCTCGGTTCTACCGGCAACTCATCCTATTTGTAATTCTTCTCTCCAGCAAGAATCCTAACGGAAAGGTTGTTTTCGGCCGGAGGTATCGGACAAGTGTACTCTTCGCTATACGCGCAGTAAGGATTGTAAGCCATGTTGAAGTCCAGCACATAATCGTCCCCGCCTTGCTCCTCTAGGTCCAGATATCTTCCGGCTGCATACGTCTCGCGACCAGATGTCTCGTCGGAGAATGGTATGAAGAGCGACCGAGCATACGGGTCCTCGGCAGACTTGTAAACAGTTAATTTCAGACTTCGTCCCTTAATCTCGAAAGTGAAGCTCCCATACCTCAAGTATGCTTGTCTTGTTCCCGTGCTGGTAGCTATCATGATGGGCTTGGGTGTGTCGAATCGCTCCAGCTTCGGATTGACCCGGTAGCCGTCGTCGGGTGGAAAATATTTCAATCTTTTGAAGTTGGATCGCTGGCTTGATGGAATCGGAGAATCTATGTCGTTTCTGAAGAAGGAATCCTTGTCGGCGCGAAGTGAGATAACTTCCTGTTCAGATTGGGCTTTCATTACTCGACCCTGATCAGAGCAACGATGGCTCGTTCCGTTTTAGTCGGAGTCTGATCTCTCATCCGCTACCTGCGGTTCGTCCGAGCCTATCGCTTTTTCATAGCATTGAGGGCAATACGGTCCGGTGTAAATGCCGTGCTTCGTACAGGAACGCTCGATGATCGTGGGTTTCTTGTGAATGCGATTCATGACCCTATAGTGAACCAACTCTAGTGTTGGATCGCTTTCCTATGAAACTAACCTGTCTGGAGGGAAGGGCCTTGATTCGGTTGTGGCGGGCCCGGAGGGATTTGAACCCTCGACCGTTCCCCGAACGAGACTCGTAGGCTCGTTCTTCAGGTTAAGAGCTTCAGCCTCGTTGAGCCTGCTGCTCTACCTGGCTGAGCCGCCCGGCCAGACCTTCGATGATCCGGCTTACGGGCCCAGAAGACCCGCCAAGTGCGCCGCAACTCCAAGATTTCTATTAAGAGTTTGGTATTTCGCCAATTCATTATGACCGACCGCCTTTTTTTTTCCGGTCGGTTTGAACCATAGGAACCCCGGCAGGTGACGGCAATTAGAGGTTTTCGCTGGATTGTCTCGATCACCGTCATCGCCCACAGAACTGTCTTCCAATAGGGTTCCTGAAGTGGATCCTTGGCTACTCTTACTATGGGGGGGCGTGTAGTACGGGTTCCGCACGGAAGTTGCTTCGAGTATGGGAACTCGTGTCTCTGCGAATGTCTTTGAATCTCAACATGTTCGCAGAACGGGGCCGATACTTTCTCTTCCAGCGTCTCCTCATCAACATGACAGCCGCCGCGACGATTCCCCCCAGTAGTGCAACCAGCCCAAAGGAGAACGGGGGGTTGACTCCGAATAGGATGAGAGAACTGGACTGGCTGAACTCGGCAAGATAGGCTCCTCCTCCCCCAACGTACACACCGTTAGCACCCGCGAAGATACTCCTCGGCGACCCTCTCATTTGGAAAGACCATTCTTGGTTGCCGCTTCCATCATACTTCGCCAGGAAATCGTGCTCCACAAAAGTAGCATAGCCCAGATAGACCCCTGAAGTACTAGCCGAGATTGCCACGCTACCAATACCGCTGTAATCGGGAGGAGTCAGCTGGAGCGTCCAGAGCTGGTTGCCGCCCGAGTCGTACTTTCGAAGCAGAGCCTCGCCATTGTAACCAATGAAGTATTCTGCCACGACGTAGACTCCGCTCGAGTCACTAGTGATGCCGCTGGGCCTCCAATTGAAGCCGTAGGAGTCATCGAGTTGTCGGGTCCAGTTAGAGACGCCATTGAAATCATACTTCGCCACAATAACATGGCTGGAGTCCGAAGACGAGACTTCTGAAGCAATGTAAACGCCTGTAGAAGTCACGTCCAATACTGGATGACTTCCTGAAGAGCCTTCGTTTCCTAGGATACTGGTCCAAGCTGGAGTGCCGTCGAGATCATACTTCTGAATCACAACGGGCCGCGTTCCGCTAGTCGCATTCCAAAAACCATAGCCACTCACGTATACTCCACTTGATCCGGCAGAGAGAGTCTTGGCATCGTTACCAAGATCGCTACCATACTGGCTGTTCCAAACCTCTGCGCCCTTGAGGTCGTACTTGCGGAGAAAAGACGTGCCGTTGAGATTCCCTGCCACGAACACAGCATCAGTTCCAACCGCTAACGCTCTTATCTCAGAAGTATGTGGATTTCCGAAGTGTTGCGACCAAACTAGGTAACCGTTGAGATCGTATCTAGATATGAAAAGATAGCTCGCCGACGGATGAGAACCAGGCCATTCAGGACCTCCGACGTAACCTCCTGCATAGAGTGCGGACGCACCGCCAGAGAGAACAGTTACGGAATTATCAGCGTTTGGTGTCCCAAACTGCCTCTTCCATAGAATTGGAGGTTGCCACTGAAGTGGACTAAGACCAGTCCCGAAGATGACTAGTGCAATCACCAGTATTGGTGTGACTCCAGCAGCTAGGACAGCGAGTAGAGTGCTGGCCATTACACAGAAATGTTGAGGGACCTCCTAGATATGGATTCCGCCGTCGGATATACGAAACTGTTAAGTATGTTCGCCTCGAGAGAAATATTCTTTCGTGGATAGGCTCCCTTCGAGGATATACCAAATTACATCTCAATCCCAGTCTTCGGGCCGGCGACAGAGTGTAGCGAAATCTCTTCAGAGGCACACTGACAGTTGAAAGGAGTGTCCTCGCTGAGACTGTTTCTCATGCTAGTGATCACAGTCTCCTCCCCGAGCCTCTCCGTCGCCATTTCGACAAGTTTCCGCCTGCCCAGCGTTCATCTAGTTAGGGCTGACAATGCTCCCAGTGGGTCTTGGGTTCCAGCGGGACCTGCCATGGATACTGTCTTGGCCACAATTTTTACTGATTATAGCGCCGAGTCTCAGAACATGAGACTCCTAAGCGACCAGAATGGTGAGGACATTATGGACCTGCCGTTGACACTGGATCAACTTGGAACCTTCCTGTACAGCCCCAACTATTATGTGACGTCGGGAGCAAACTCCGAGGGAGGCTTTTCGGAGATTGAGTTCAACTTGGCAACCAACTTCTGGGGGTCAACATGAATTTCAGCAATGACGGCAACGGTTTGCAGATACGACAGGGAATAGCGCATCTCATTGATAAGACAAAGTTTGCGGCCGACGAACCTCGAATTGCCGGATATGCCGTTCCGATAGACAATCCCATGCCAGATGACAATGGAGGCTTGCCCACACCAAACCCCTGCAACTGGGATTCAAGTTTCACGCAGTCCGGCTGCACCGTGGGTGCGTCGGGGGGTTCAGCCTATCATCTGGCCAGCGCCACGGGAGTCAACTATCCCTGGCAACCAGCGCTTAAGAGCCCCGACTTCTGTGCCGCAGCTCAACACTTCATCAACGCTCAGCTAGCCGGTTCCAAGAATGGAAATTGTGTCCTGACTGGAACCTCGACAAGCGTGAACGCGAATCCAGTGAAATTCTTCATCAGGAGCGACGATTTGGCTTTGCTGGACCTCGGAAATAGCCTTGTCCAAGAGATTTGTGCCCTGTTCGGTAATGGATTTGTTGATTCCTGCCCGCAGCTTTCAATCACCTACGGCCCACTAGACGCGCTAGCACCGAACGTGCAGTCTACAGCTATCTCCGGCATTAACACAGTTTGGGGAATGTTCACATCAGGCCCATCCAGCGGCTTCGGAGACCTTGATGCGTTTCAAGAGGTTGCTGACCACTTGACATCATTGGGATGCCTTCCTTCTCCTCCTTCCTGCAAGGACCCTTTCGATAGTTCACTGTACTTCATTTTCAACAGCAAGTTTGCCTCAGCGATTGGACATCAAAGGCCGTACGGACCCTGTTCTCCATCGTTAACCGCCAGCTACAAAGCACCTGACTACATGTACCTGTGTAGCGAGGATTACGACAACATAACCTCTCTAATGGAGTACGCGCGGTGTGTCACCGCTTCGGGTGATCCTAGCTCGGGTCAAGTGGTCCCTAGCTATGCGAACTGCTCTGGTCAGCCGGTAACAGGAATATGCACCTTGTCATCGGCTTGCACGGGTGTGAGCGCCGGGTATCAGGCCGAAGACCTGTTTGGAAGAAACGCCTATACAATACCAATATTCGATAGCAAGGGCCAGCAGTACGTGTACTTGCACTATGCGCCCGGAAACTCTGCAGCGACTTGGCAACGGGTAATAGACCATCCTGTTACTGGACCCAGCAACTACTTCACCTGGCTCAACGCGTTCAATCCCGCTCCTACCCAAACCGGCACGATCCGCCAGATGATGGCTAGTTCCACATCTTCCATAAATCCCTACACGGCTTCAACGCCCAACGACATGATAGTTCTAAGTAGCATATACGACAGCCTCGGGGCTACGGATCCCTTGGCGGATACTCAGTTTTCCCCGTGGGCAAGTACGGGTATCCTCCAGGTTCCCAATTCTGGCCTTAATTATGTGCCCCCTTCTGGAACGGTTATGACCTACAGGTTCACTCTGTGGCCAGCTCTGACGGAGCAAAATGGGACGCGGGTAACATCGTTTGACGTGGCATTCAGCTATCTTAGCCTCATAGCCAACGGTGCCTTCCAGAGTCGTGGGGCGGCCTCTATGTCAGGCATTACCATCCTGAACCCGAATACTTTCGACATTAATGTCAATGCGGACAATGGTCTGTTCACCAAGATCGCCGTCACGTCCCTCACGATCATGCCCGGACGCTACTGGACCGATGTCGGACTGGCGGCGTGGGACAATCACGTTAGCATCTGCTCTGCTCAAGGAGCGTCGTGCTATCCCGTCCAATACACCCTCGGGCCTCCAACAGGATCAAGTTCACTAGCAGTTAACTGCGCACTGGCTGGTTGCTCCCAATTCGGAAAGGAGAACATGGTCGCAAACGCGAAATGGGTCACACCATTTTTCGACCCAATATCAAGCCACAAGCTTGTCGGATCAGGGCCTTGGACCTGTGGGACGGGTTCTGGTCTGGGTCAAGCGTGCGCTCCAGCCAACGTACAGAACCCTGGAGTAGCTCAGAGCTATTCGTTCCTGAGAAATGGTAGAGGTATTGCTCCCTCCTTCCCTGGCGACTACTTCCGTAGTAGCGGTAATCTCGCTCTATGGCTCTGGGCAGGTGGTCCAAACCTCAGCTCGAACTGGTTCAGCATCGTCGCGAGCTGCTTCAATGCAGCACCAGTGCCTTTGGGTCCGGTTCCAGGAGTCAGTAGTTGCGCTCACTGGCAACAAGGCATAGGTGTCAACGGAGCGACAACACAAGCTGGTACGGGTGGTTGCCCATCAGGTCCAAGTCCCTGTGGAATCCCCGTGGGGACGAATCAGCTAAGTATCGTAAAATGGATGAGCGTCCCAATAGACTGGCTAGGCTCCTCGACGGGGAGCGCTTCCACCTGGAATACTACTCCGCCCCAAGGCATCATTGCGCTAGATCCACTTCTCTACGCGGGCAATGCTCCCGCCACCCTAACGACGGGTTATCCAAGTTTCATAGCGGGTCATGCACAAGTTCTATCGCCCGCAAGCTTAGTAGGATGCGCATCACCCTACCCGACAGGCGGATACGACTGCTAGACGATTCACCTTCTCATCAGCGTCGACTAGGATCTCAATCAGTTCATCATACACTCCCAACTAGTGAAACGTCGACGCGACAACTCTTGAGCCCCTAGCTATCCTAAATTCTCTTTGGAGCACTGGTCCTATGTTTGATCGACTGGAAAACAGGGGTCGTCTCCAAAATGTTGGGCCAGCATCCGCCTTGTAATAACTCAAATGACAGGGTTGGATGATACGGCGACACGTCTGGTTCCAGCGATTGTCGTACCGTTCAGGCGCTGGGGTCCCAATCAGGTCGCCCGCCGACGCTTGAAAGAAGCGTGATAACAGTATGGCTGACCTATCGACGACAGCAGATGGCGACTAGAGTCTCAACCTCATAGAATCGTTCTTCAGACAGAAGAACCATTATCCCCCCTTCAACGATGGAGACTCCTACAGCGTGAGATCACAAGAGTGATGCACCGCGACGAATCGGGACTACTGTAGAAAAAAGGGAGCAGTACATTGACAAAACCGAATTGGCCCAGGCAGTAGTCATCGGCGCGTTCTCGGCAAGGATGCTGAGCCTAATACCCGCACATAGCATTGGGAAGAAACTCCCTTTAGAAGCAACACAAACGCTCAGAACGAGACCATAAGGGCAGCGTTGTTTCGTGGCAAATGCTAATAACGTTCAAGACCCAAACCTAGGGGTTTCATTGCCACCCATTCGGTTGGCGGAGCAAGGGGGCGCACCACGTATTGGTTCAGGCCCCCGCGAATCTGACAGCCCAGAGCATGACGTCCGCCGTTGCAGAAGCTGCGGAAAGGAGGCAGAGCTGGAAGATGGCTTGTGCCCAGAGTGTAAGTGGGAGATAGAGGTGGGGCTAAAGCCTCCCCCGGCACCAGAGAAGAAGCGTTCCCTCTGGTCAATTTTCAAACACGAAAGTCACTGACAGTTTCTACAACGAGTGAAGGAGAACTTGAGCCACCGCGCCTTTATGGTGGTTCCGTCTACAATCTGGGCTACAATAGCTACCGTCGTAAACGGCTTTTACTTGCCGCGGTAGAGACAAGGCGGGAACTTCTTTCACGGTGCCAATCACTTCTCTCTTTCGACTTCTTCGCCGCTTCTGACTAGGCTTGTACATGTAGACATCGCCAGTCTGATTCTCGGTGAATCCGACAGTCATACCTCGATCCGACTCGGAAGCCGTCTGACTACCGTGTTCCTACCCTAATTCTCCCACGGTAACACAACCCTTCCGCGGCACGCCTCCGACCCCCCTCTGGAGAATACCCGCGGCCGTCGACACTAGATGCCAACCAGACCACGCGCTCTAATCCCCCTAGTAGCCCTAGCTCTAACCCTTTCCCTGGCGGCAGCTCCACTCGTCGAGGCGGTAGCTCCATACACTCTAACGATCAGCCCAACGGTCCCGGTCAGTCTTGGGAGCACGATCACAATGACCTTGACCGTATCAGGCGGGACGAGGAATAGTGCGTATACCGTTATTTTCGATGTCGTAAAACCCAACGGGACAGGGAGCGCAACCGTTTCCAAGGTAGTACCTACTGATAATCGTGGAAATGGTGCAGTGTCACAATTCTACCCGGACCCTTCGTTTACCGCAGTGAGCGGCACAGTGGCTACCGATGTAGGAGGGGTCTACAATGTCTATGTTAACCAAACCTCTCCGACTAGCATCGGCACGGTCGCAACTGGCCAGTTCACCGTCAGCTCAATGCTGAACGTAGTGGTTTCTCAGCCGGTTCCTGGAACTGTCTTGCAGAGAGGACAGACCGCAACCATTAGTGCTACTGTGTCGGCCCTCAGTGGTCCTGACAATGCTGCCACGGTTTATGCAAACACCCCTTCGGGTGGACGGCTACTCCTTCCCCAGACAAGCCCTGGAGTCTACACTGTCAACTATCTGGTCTCCAGCTCGGATCCGACCGGGACATGGACAATGGTCGTGCAAGCCAGCGATACTATAGGAAACTCCGGGATGAGCGGTCCGGTAAACATTACAATTGCGAAGAATGATCTGATAATCGACTCATTGGTCGCCTATAACTCGAAAGGAGATCCGACGACAAGCTTCTCGACCGGGGACTCTATTCATGCTTTCTTCCGCATAAAATACTCCCTCGGTACCTCGTATCTGACCTCCGGGCAATACGCGGTTGGTCTCAGGAACCCTTCGGGGGCGTTGGTCGCAAATCTCACTGCCGCGTATGATACTTCACGTTTCGGATTCTACACATCCACAGGCTATCCTGTCTCTGCATTCGATCAGGGCGGAACCTGGACTTTGATTGTGAGCGCTAACAGTGTAAACGATGGGTTTGGAAACACCGGGCCCGATCTACCAACTTCTGTTCCCTTGCAAATAGTAACGTCGCCGTTGAGCTACTGGCCCTTCGTGGTCGCGGGAATTGTAGCTGTTTTAGGGGGCGTCGTAACCGTAAGACGGTTTGATACTTCCCTCGAAGGATTCCAGCATTTGGAACAGATGATGGGTGGACCGCTACCTAGAGGCGCAAGCATACTCCTTCTTGGAGACGCTGGGAGCGGGAAGACGATACTCTCGTACCAGCTTCTTCACGACGAGTTGGAATCTGGCCGATTATGTGCCCTCTTGTCGTATGATGCGTTCCCCGAAGACGTTCAAGCAAGAATGACAGAGTTTGGCTGGGACATCATATCTCATCTGAGAAAAGGCCGTTTGAAGATCATCGACTGCTATTCCGGATTGGCGGGGCAGGGCGAGGGCGCAATCAAGGACCCGTCGGACCTCACTGAGCTGAATATCCAGATTACAGCCTTCATCGCTAAGGCGAAGGGAGGCCCCGTAACGGTGGTGCTTGACTCTCTGACCCCGATTTTCAACGGGGTTGATGATAAGCAGGCGGTCAATTTCATCCAGACGCTCGGTGCGAAGGTGAAGAAGACTGGTGGATTGTTCATAGAGACTGCTTCAAAGGGCGCGATTCCTGATGACGCTGTGGCAAAACTCAGGACTATGGCCGATGGGGTGTTCGAACTTGGTATTGTCAGGTCTAGAGGAAAATCGCATCGATTTCTCACGGTTCCAAAGATGGAGAGAAGACGGATCTCGTCGGATTCCGTACCCTTCCAGATCGACCGGACCAGAGGATTCGTCTTCCGGGTTTCGCGCTTCAGACTGTTGAAGAAACGGTTTTTCGACTTCTTGGCACAACATCACATATTTCGGAGCGCTGAATCGGGTGAGAATAGGCCGAAGCCTCCACCGATCAAGGGACCTCCTGCTCGACCACGCTGAACAACCGGGAAAGTGCCGGATCTATCTGAAGTTAGACTGACACGTATGTGTCTCGCCGCGGTTTGGCTTCAAGTAGGACTACTGCGCTTGCATCAGTTGGTGAGCGGGGTTGGTGCTGATGACTAGAATGCTACAGGGCGCTGCTCTTCCTGTTTGCCCGTGGCTTCTTGGTTGATCATGTCGTATTTTGCCCTCACGAGCTCCATGAATGGAACTAGGTCCTTCGAGGATCGAAGGGTAAACGCTGCCCATGTGCGTTTTTTGACTTGGTCTCTGGTTCTCCAGTCGATTGACTGGTCTTCGACTATCTTTGTCCGGGCTTTCTGGTCGGCGTGGAGCGTTGCGCTGATCTCTTCTCCCCGAGCGTGGACGTGGAAGAGTTGTCTGCTGCCGTAGAAGAACGCGGGTATTGGTTCCCTCGTGTGCTTCTCGTACTGTACTTTCATGGTCACGCCTTTCATTTGTCTCATTCGAGTTCGAAGCACCTGGAATAGGGTCCATGTCTGGGGTTGTACTCTGTCGGCTATGAACGACAGGTCTGTGGTTTCGATATGGGGCATTCTTGTAGCTCCTCTGTGACGCTAATCTACTAAAAAAGGTATATTGTTGCAAAGTTCAACCCCAAAATCCAGCACGAAAGACAAACTGTGAACTCTGCTGAAGCCCGCTAAAACCGGCTCTCCATTCGTACTGATGGGCCGCAAAAGTTCCTACCGGAGAGATTCGGTCCCAAGAATCCATCAGTGCAACCCCAGATCTCAACTTGCAACCCTAAACGCCACCATTCACCGTTACCAAACCCGTTACCAACCAAGAAACGTCGATTGCACTTGATGTTCGCGACACTAAAGTCGGATATCGGAGGGAATTAACAGAGAGTAACTTATCCTATACCCGGCACCTCGAAGATAAGAGTCACACAAACTGTTCCACTTCAAACCCGACAAGCGCAGAACAAGCCCCGATCAGAAATTGGGGGAGGCGATTTGAGCTTGCGACTTTTTCGCGTTGACCTCTACGCTTAATTCACGATCTCGAAAACGTCGGATCTATGCATTCTGGGCGCTGAAGTGTGAGACTCGCCCAGATCAGCTTCAGTTGGCGAGACCCCTCTCTGGAAAATCTCAAAAGCAGTTGATCCTCGCGACGCAAAACAGGTCTTTGGAGAATCCCGCACCCGTTTGAGACGAGTCGATTTGTTATCTTTTCTTTTCTCTTAACTACTATTTTCTGTTATCTTTTTCTCGACCCCCCGGGGTATGTCAGAACCAAAAAAAGTCCTTCACATTTTACAGACGACCGCTAGAAAAAAACAGGCTTCTCGGGGAAGAGCCCGTTAGACTTTGAGTCCTTTCTTCAGATTCTCTTTCGGCTCGTACTCAAGCATCATTGCGGGTGCTTGTGATTCCGCTGTCTCTACCTTCTTCCGAGAAGTAATCGCGACCGGTGTGAATCCACTCGAGATAGCGTAGCTCGTTGAATCCTCTCCCTTCTCAGTACAATGAACGAGCAGCTTGTACAGCGGTTGTCTATGCGTAAACACCATCTTGGTAGACTCAACCCCAACAACAATACCACGAGCACCGCACGATGAACATGTCAGACCCTCATGCCGGGCAATCTTCAGACCACAGTCCGGACACCAGATATCCTCGTCCCTCCGAGCGATGAAGATAGACTGCCAGACTCCCAAATGCTTCTTCGGACTACAAGCCTCCCACTCCGTAACACTCAGCCTAACAGGTCTAAATGCCCAGGCTGCTTCCTCTCTCCATCGAGAAAGATACTCAGCTTTCTCTTCGCAACCCTTGTGATAGTAGCTTCTCTTTCCTTCTTGGCTGAAAGCAGCCGACACCGGCTCGTCTCGGTGAATTATTCCAGAACAACCGCTGCAGTTGACCATTTTTCCGGATCGATCATGAAAAGGCACGCGGTGGATATCAGAGCAGTGTTACTCTAGATTTGAGGCTAGAAATCGACGAGTTCGAGGAACTTCAGAGCGTCTAACAATCCCTCAGCATACGCTATACATGCGAGGGATGTAACTGGTTTCCTCTTTTCGGCGTAGTGTCGAGCATCCTTCACGTAGCCTCGTACCATTTCGATAACATACTCATACTGCGTCTGAGCTACCGTCGCAGGAAGCTTCTTTGTCGTCAGTCGCTTGAGGGAGGCAGATGTCGCCTCAACATATTTGGCGGTTCTGTCTGACGCGCTCTCCTTCAACTCAGCTCACGCAGGTCTTCCTCGTTAGCCCCACAGAGTACCTCAAGCGCCTCAGCCTCCATGAAGTGAAGCCTACCCACAACGATTATTGATTGCGGACCGTTGCCGAAGTCTTCGCTAACCAGAGTCTCCATTTTGGCCGCTTTGACCTTCTCATCCCTCGAACCGATCCGGACGACCCCGACGCCCACTCGTGTTCCTATGCGAGGATCAGCCGTTGTCATCTTTGTAATCGCATCTCGTATGCTCATTTGAGAAGTTTTCCCGGCTTGAACGTCTAGGAGAATGAGAGTGTGGAGGCCACGGTCGCTGTTATCCGAGACAGTGTCGAGCACAGATTTTGGCAGTGGCTGATCCCGAGGTACTGTGATAGATTTGCCGAACTTGTAGCTTTGAAGACCTGTAGCGCCACAGACGGCGGATACGATGGAAGGTCCGTGGATGACTCGCGACGGAATGCCCATTTTTGCCAGCGAGAGTCTCAATGAGATATGCGTGGTTGCGATCAAAGGGTCTCCCGGGACTAAGAAGGCAACTCTCTCCTCGCTTGCCGCTTTCACCAACCTTCGGCCTCCTTCGTCTTCAAGCTGACTTCTGCTGAGGACTTCGACTTTCTTTCCAATCACCTTCTCGAGACGCTTCAGATCCAAGTTTGGCATGATATTCGTGTAGAATTCCCCGAACACCGAGTCGGCTCGCCGTGCCTCTTCGAGACCCTCCAATGTGATGCCTTTTTCATCGTTCAATCCTAAGCCTATGAAGGCCAACGACATAAGACGACAGAGAACCCGCTTGGCTAAATTCACTTCTCACCGTCAGGAAATAGACAGCCCTATCCTCATTCCATTCCGCGAAAGTCATCCGTCAAGAGCGAAAACGACTGAATACTTCACCAGATAGTAAGGAATTGTAATCAACGGCGAGAGCAAATGCGTGAACACCCATTACGATCGATTCTCTCCAGACTACTGCGAGGTCCAGGCGAATCATCAGAGGTCGAGCTTACCTATCTCCACCGTGGAGCCCCCGACGACCAAGTTCGCATTATAGTCTCAACCATCTCCCATCTCGGCAAGGGATCCTTCACGCTAAGCGACGGCGAGACTCAGATTCCCTTCCACCGAATACTCTATGTGAGAGATCTCCGATCGAAAACTATTCTCTGGGAGAAACGGAAACCTCTTCACGCCTCAAACCCAGACCCTTAACCCGCAACTTACCAGGCATTCCAATTTCCGGCAAAGAGTCGAAACGGACACCCGCGACCTGCTCAGCCACCTTCACATTCGTTAAAGTGTGCATAGTAACCTGAGAAACAGAGACATCAGAAACGCCTACGGCAAGCGCCAAGTAAGGCACGATCATATCCCCCATATGCCTGTCCAGAAAAACCGACGAACCGATTTCTTCTAGGAGCTTCCGCGCAGCGTCTTCTCCAACCATCTCTGCAGGTCGACCTCTCTCTCCCAGACTGTCCCCACCCAACACCCCTCCACTGTTTCTCGTAGCGCACAGCACTATTCCACTACCAGGACCCAAGTGCGCACCGTTCTCTGAAGCTTCGATTTGGATCTGTGGACGCTGCAGACCCTTCTCTTCAATAACTCGTGTGGCGGCACAAGCCTGTCGTTCAGCAACCCCACGTGGAAGCTTCACGGAATGACTGACGCCCGATACCGCATTTACGTTTCCACTATCTATGCCGACGATGTTTTTCAAGACCGAGGTGGGAGTCGCCTTGAGTCTTACGATTCCACCTCCCTTGGGATAGTGTCCTCTCTTGACGAGGAGAATCGATGCGTGCATATCCATTCTATCCAGTAACGGAAGAGTAACCAGTCGAAGATAATCGACTGGCGGACTCCACTTCACATCCGTCCCTCCAGTAATCTCAACCTCTACGGTTCCGGGAGCGAAGGGGACCAGAGGCATCAATGTCTGAAGAACCAGTGTTATGCTGCCCGCCGTGCCGACATCTAAACGAAAGAAGCCAGCCTTCAATGCGCCTGGACTGAAGGTGAACTCCGTTGAACCAATCTGGAGTCCCTTAGAGGATGCGCCGCAAATTTGGGTTATCGCTTTTGCCCCTGTTAGATGCTGGGCTTTCAATCCAGGCTCTTCCCTTCCAGCCCGGATGTTGAAGACTCGAACTTCACGTCTCAACACAGCAGCCAAAGCCAGAGAGGTCCGAAGAACCTGTCCACCACCCTCCCCTATACTTCCATCTATCTCGATCATTTTCCAGCCCAGCATCACCCCATTCTTTAAAGAGAGTGTGCGTCCGACAGACTTCAATCATGGAGAACCGTCGACTATCGATCGAAAGGTCTGAGGAGATGTATTTCGGTTGTCTAGTTGATCACGAAGATAGACTTGTGGCTTCCTCCTTCGGCTCTAACTCCGCACTTGTCGAGAAACACCTCATTGAGTATTCAGCCAAAACAATGGGCAAATCCCCGACGCGTGGCAATCACTGGCTCTCGAAGGAAATGATCAGACGCTTTGAAGGATCAGAGAACCCGAAAAATGTTAACCTCAACACAAACTTCGTCTCCATCCATCAAGCCAAAGTTTGTGGCGTCCTTGAGAGGATTCCAAATGGCAAGGTCACAACCTATGGACTGATCTCAAATCATATCAGCTCAGCGCCGAGAGCCGTGGGCGGGGCAGTCGGTTCGAACCCATGGTCCATATTCGTTCCATGCCACCGGGTCGTCCCCAGCAGTCTAACGATAGGAAACTATTCACTCTGCGGCGCTCTTGGTGAAAGCGGAAGTCTGGCGAAACGTAAGTTATTGATGCGCGAAAGGGTGCCTATCCACGAAGATAGAATCAATTCAGTAGCCCTCTGGAATCCATCCGAAGGCGACTGATTGACCACCGGCCTCTACGTTGGTCGATTCCAACCATTCCATCTAGGCCATCTGGAGGCGGTGAAGTATATTCTTGGACGAGTCGATGAGCTGATAATTGTCGTGGGCAGTGCCCAGCACAGCCACACCCTAGACAACCCGTTTACAGCCGGAGAACGAATTACAATGATAAGGCTGGCCCTCAAACAGGCGGGGATTCGCCCGGATCGTTTCACCGTTATCCCTCTTCCTGACGATGAATTCCATAAAGTCTGGGTGGCTCATTTGTTGTCCCAGACTCCAAGCTTCGACGTCGTCTACACGAACGAACCTCTAA
>Ga0209690_1000646_pt1 | contig 18686 bp, 16 predicted proteins | sample GraSoiAngelo_150_FD_186164 | JGI IMG/M metagenome (GOLD analysis project Ga0209690, IMG submission 186164) | Grasslands soil microbial communities from the Angelo Coastal Reserve, California, USA - 14_1009_09_40cm (SPAdes) (version 2) | ecosystem: Environmental > Terrestrial > Soil > Grasslands ...
CTCGCTTTTACAGCAGTCCCGGGACGCGACCCCCCCTGTGCCCCCCAGGGCCAAAATCGCCGGCCCTGGCGTCGTTCGAGCCGAATTTCGAGTTCAAAAACTGGTCGGGGGCCCGGGATTTGAACCCGGGGCCTCACGGTCCCGAACCCTGCGCATGTCGTGTCCTCGCGTGTCCCGAGGTTTCCTCTAGTGTCCTCTGGTACTCAATTTCGCTCGGCGTCGTGTCCGCGGGTGTCCTCCCGTGTCCTCCTGTTTCCGCGAATGCGTGACACATCTGTGACACAGGTCGAGGCGGAGTCGGTGCGCGTCGCCGGCGCGGACCCGCGGACGCCGACGAGGGTGTGTCCGTTGTCAGGGTCAGAATCTCCTATTTCAACGTGAGGCTACGAAACGACGGTCGCTCTGGATCGTCGAGATTGATAGCGTCGGATCCCGGTGCCTCGCGGTTCCGAGCCGATACGACTACCTGCACCGACTATCCGCTCAAGCTTGTCGAGCAGCTGGCGCCATCCGAGCTCAAGGCCGGCCAGTGCGGGCACTGCCGCTTGCGTGGCTGAGGTCACGCGGATCGTCAAGACTAGATTCGTCCGCCCGCGCTGACTTACGAGGGTCAGGTCATACACCGCCGTAAGCAGGGCCCGGCCATCGGGGTCGATAGGTCCTAGCTCGAAGCGGAGGTGCTTCGGCGGTTCAACGTCAAGGAAGCGTCCCCGGCTGGCGTGGCGAGTTCCATCGCCCTCTTGCATGACGATTTCGAGCCGCCCGCCGGCGACAGGCTCCACGCGAGCCCGCACAACTTCAAAGCGCTCGGGACTCCACCAGCGGCGGACCAGTCTGCCTGTCGTCCACAAGGCCCAGATCTCGCTACGCGGAGCGGGCAACTTTCGTTCGAACTTGAACACTCGGCCCCGGCCGAAATCACGATCTTTTCGGGCAACGGCTGCCTCGACTTTGATCGCGTTGGCGTATTCGTCCAGCACTGCCTCACGCGGATTTGCGGCCGCGAACACGTCGAGCCATCGACTCAATTCGGCAAATGGTTCACGGCGCAGCGCGTAGATCCGGCGCTGACCCAGAGGATGCACCGCGACCAAGCCGACACGCTGGAGGATCTGGAGGTGCTTTGTGACCTGAGGCTGGCGGAGTCCGAGCCGATCCGCGATCTCACCGACTGGCCGCGGGGCGATGTTGAGGAGTTCGACGATGCGCAACCGGTTGCGCTCCCCGATCGCACTCAGACGCGCCGCGTCCACGCTGTAAGTATGCCCAACCGTATATATTCTTCCTTAGGAATACTCAGGAGGGGAACGCAATGGAAGATCGGCAGACGACCGCCACAGGCGACAAGATCCGCATCGAGCGCATCTACGACACGTCCGCACAAACGATATGGAGATTGTGGACGGCGGCCGAGGGAATCCAGTCCTGGTGGGCACCCGACGGTTTCACAGTCAAAGTAGTGAAGCTCGATCTGAAGCCCAGGGGCGAACTCGTCTACACGATGACCGCGACAGGTCCCGAACAGATCACATTCATGCGCGGCGCCGGCATGCCCCTGACGACGGAATCACGGAAGACTTTCACTGAAGTAGTGGAGCCGCGAAGAATCGCCTACCTCTCGCTCGTCGACTTCGTGCCTGATCACGAGCCGTATGAGTTTCTGACCGTCGTCGACCTCGAGCAAATCGGCGAGCGGACCAAGGTGGTCATGACAGTGGACCGCATGCATGACGAGGTCTGGACCGGGCGATTGGTCGCCGGCCGTGAGAACGAGCTCGAGAACCTGCGCAGTGTCATCGCGGCCGCTCACTAGGTCGGCGATCCCAGCTTGGTCGGTTGGTTCGGTTCAACGTAGCCGGTAGCCACCATCCGGTCGATCAGGTCGGTGGCTGCCGTCATGAGGATGATGCGGTATGGCACAAGCGGCGCCGTCACTACGTCCTGAGAGCCCTGCCGCTGGCGGCTCGCTCTCTGCCGACGTCCGATGAGTTCGAGGGCCGCCGGTCGTCTTAACGAGTACAGAGACAAAGGGTAGGAGATGGAAGAGCAGAACCTGGACATCTATGGACACGATCCGATCCCGTGGTCCGGGCCCTCGAAGCAGCTCGCGGCGCAGGCTCGCGAAGAAGGAAGAGGCCGGACGTGCTGGCTGGCCACGACGGATGAAGATGGGAGTCCCCACCTGGCAGCGGTCGGCGCGATCTGGCTCGATGACAACTTCTACTTCACAAGTGGGCCGCGCCTGCGTAAAAGTCAGCGGCGAGGGGGCGGGTTCCCGTCGAAGGCCGCAGCGGTCGAAGCCATGAACCGGCTTCAGGCCGAGGTGGTGGACGGTACGTACGTCGAGCGGAGCCGCGTCACCCTGGGTGAATACCTGGAGGAGTGGCTTGCGGCATGTCGCAACATCCGTCCGAATACAGCTCGCGATTACAGCGTGAGCATCCACAAGCACATCAACCCGCGAATAGGTAAGGCCCGGCTGCAATCGGTCGACCGTCTTCAGATCCGCGGACTGTATAAGAAGCTGGCGGAAAGTGGGCTGAGCGAGAAGACGGTGCACAACGTCCACATCTGCCTCCACAAGGCTTTGCAGGATGCCGTTGCCGATGGTCTCCTACGCAAGAATCCCGCCGAGAGAGCTCATGGCAAACCGAAGGACCGACCGGGGATGAAGACATGGTCTGCAGACGAGCTTGCGGCATTCTTGGCTTTCACATCCCAGGATCGAGAACTCGTCCTCTATCACCTCGCCGCAGCAACAGGAATGCGACGCGGTGAGTTGCTCGGGCTGCGATGGCGTGACGTGGACTTCGATGGAGCCAGACTGGCTGTGAGGCATCAGTTCACGCGACAAGGCAACGGCCTCGGCTTCGGCCCTCCGAAAAGCAAGAAGGGCGTCCGCACCATCGATCTTGACGAAGAAACGGTCGCGCTGCTGCGCGAACAGCAGGAGCGCCAGCGATTCGATCGCCATGCTTCCGGCTCCGCATACCGGACTGACCTGGACCTAGTCTTCTGCCGGCCCGGTGGTTTGCCTGAGGATCCGAACGTCATCGGAAGACGCTTCGAGCGCCGCGTTCGCGCTCTGGCGACTGTGCCAGCGATCGCGCTGCATGGCCTTCGCCACACGCACGCCACGCTCCTGCTTGAGGCGGGCGTCGATGTCAAGACGGTGAGCGAGCGCCTCGGGCACGACAGCGCTCAGACCACACTTGAGCTCTACGGTCACGTCACGACGAGGATGCGATCCAACGCAGCTTCACGATTCGGATCGCTTCTCAGTACCGCCCGAACTCCGACCACGATGTTGACGGCCGACAACTAGGGAGCGGACTGCGACTGCTGTCGGATTCATGTGCACGCGGGAAGACCTCCCCGCTGAACAGGTTGTCTTACTGAGTCAAGCCGGTCGGCTCCGACTGCACGCTGTGGCCAAGGGCTTCCCGTACCTTGGCCGCCAGCACAGTCGGAGGTGCCGCGGCAGCCCTTACGCCCGGGACCGTCGCTGCAGACTAGCCGAGGCTTGTCGGCCGGAAATTACGTGCGCGCCGACGTACGGCGATGGATTCGACCCTCAGTTGCCCACTGCCGGGTCAGGCATGAACTCACGGACCTCTTGAGCGCAGCGGCACGCGGTGGCTATCTTCGCGGCCCACTCCTCGGCCGCCTCCCGAGACGGCAGGTCGAGGACGGTCAGGCCTCCGTTGAACTCCCTCGTTTGCAGATACGTCCCGGCGGTGATCGTCCGGTCACCGGCCACCATGACCGGCTCGACGTCCTCGGCCAGCCCGCCGCCGAACACCCACACGCCTGCGTCCATGGCCTCCTGGACGACCGCGTGAGCGGCCTTTCCTACGGCGGGCAACTCCTCGCGGGGGATGTGGTCCATCGCACCGCTGGGGAACGAAATGAGGTACCGCGTCATCTCATGCGTCGTCGACGACTTTACCAGCCATTGGGCAGCACCCAAGTCTGTGCGGTCCTGTGACCCCCCTGTGACCCCCAGGCCCAAAATCGCCATCACGCGGGTCGCCGAGGCCGAGTTTTGAGTTCAAAATCTGGTCGGGGGCCCGGGATTTGAACCCGGGGCCTCACGGTCCCGAACCCTACGTAGGTCGTGTCCTCGTGTGTCCCGCCGATTCTTCCAGTGTCCTTCTGTACTCAATTTCGAAGGCCGTCGTGTCCCTCTGTGTCCTTCCGTGTCCTCCTGGTTCCGCGAATGCGTGACACATCTGTGACACGGTTCGGAGCGACCGCCGTTCAGGAATCGGATAGCTACCTCGTCTGGCGCCTCAGATGTCTCCTCCTCGAAGGGGACTCAGCGAAATCCCCTGGAAATGATGACCCGCGGCCATGGCTATTGAGAACGCGCAAGGTATCCGGAACGACCTCAGCGGGCTTGCCGAGCCGATCTCAGCTTCGGTTGAGACGGGCGCCTTGGACAATCAGTGCCTTCAGGGCGGACGCGTTGATGGCGTCACCCTCGTGGAAATCGATGGCACGTACCGTCTTGCTGTCCAAACGCGTATTGAAGAGCCCTTTCGGATCCTTCAGCTGGGCCCCTTTTGGAAACGTCAGCCTCACGGCGTTCTTGAGGGCCTCGCCTACGCAGACGATGCCGTCGTGGGACCAGACGGGGACTCCCTCGGGGCGGGAGGGCTTCTTCCACTTCACCTCTTCGATTACGCCGGGGTCGGCGCCCCTGATCAGAGCCCGCAGTTGGCCCAGCCTCTCACCCCTCCAGCCGGTGGTCTTCCGGACGATGTCATCTATCTGTTGGGACGCGGATGCGTCGCTCATGCCGACGCTTTGCTGCGGCTGCTTAGCACCCAGCGGACCGAAGGGCTCAGTTCCTTGTCCTTTCGATGCGTGCAGCCAAGCCAACAACACGGCCGCCGCTTTCCCTCCAGCAGTTCGGATCGCAATCGCTCGATGTGTTGGCTCCTCGTTTCTGCTTTCTTCGGCCAGAGCACCCAGCAGATCCACTCATTGCGGGCAAGAGGGGTGAGGTCTTCCCACGCCGCCAGGCGTGAATCGCCCTGAGTTTCTTGGGGACTTCCCCTTTGGTGTCACGCGACGGCTAAGGGGGCGTGCTGGGCTCTGGCCGCATAACAGCCCCGGGATCGTGGCGCTCAGGCAAGCCGGGGGCGATCACGCATACGCGTCGGGCGCACGCCGCAACTTTCTCCATTGCCCGCCGTCGTGATGGAACACGGTGAGTGCGACCTTCTCGCGGGATACGAGGTCGAGCAACTTGTGCGTGCTCGCTCGAAGCCGGCCGGCGTCCTCATAAGAGCGCGGCTGACGGTCGACTGAGAACTGCCGCTCGAGACTAACTGCGTCTCCAGCAATAAGCACAGGACCGGTCTCTGGCAACGTCACCAGCACCGACTGATGGCCCGGCGCGTGGCCGCTGGTTTCTATAAGCCTCAATCCGGGCATCAGCTCCACGTCGCCATCGACCAATCGCCGCTGGGTGCCCGGCGCGTCCCAGTGTGATCGGCCACTTGCAAAACGCTCCGCACCTGAAAGCGCCACCTCGTACTGCTCGCGCTGGACGATCTGCTCGGCATTGATGAAGTGCTCGTGATGACCGACGTGATCAATGTCGAAATGTGTGCAGATGACGACCTCGACGTCCTCAGCCCGCACTCCGAGCTCACTCAGCTGATCGAGGATGCTGGCCGACTCTTCGGTCGGGGGATCCGAGCCATCCGCATCCACGGGCATTCCTGAGTCGATCAAGATGTTGCGCCCATCATCGGTTTGAACCAGGTAGCAGCCTGTCGACATTAGGATCGAACCGCTGGGCACCGCTATATCGCGCGAATACTGGTGGATGAGATAGATGCGGGCGGGCTTGGTCATCGATCGATCATCGCAGCTCTGGTTCGTGCGTCCTCAGGCATGCAGGCGAGTGATTTTCGAACCTAGGGCCGCCGCGTGATTGAGCTGATAACTGATACAACGCGCTCGCCCTCGGCAGCGAAGCGCAACGCGATGGCCGCCGCAATTCCTCTCGACCCTTCGGTGATCATGGCCACCTTCCCGTTTAGTCTGGCAATTTGCCCAGACCTGTGTGTTTCCTTTGAAGACAAAGATGGCTCCTTTCAAGCGGCCTGCAGGGCGGCGCTCCCGGCAAGCGCGATCAACTCGTCCACGGACCACTGGTCATAGGCATGGGTCCCGTATTTCGCCGCTTTGATCCGCCCGGACGGCGCGATCAGAAAGTCGGCCGGCAGGCCGAATGGGCCTCCCGCAAGCCGCAAGCCAAAATGGCCATGCGCCATCCCGCGCATGGCGGCGCCCAGGGCTTTGGGGCTTATGAACCGAAGCGACGTTTCCACGCCAAATTCTTTGTAGAGGGCCTTCTTCGGATCGCCAACCAGCACGAATGGAACATCCTTCTGGTACGACCGGATCGACTTGGCGGAGGAGTGAAAGACGATCACCTCTTTGATGCCCGCCGCTTCGATCTCGCGAGCACGCCCGCGCATCTCGGCAATGTGCGTGTTGCAGATAGGGCAGTCCACGAACCGCCGGAGTTGCAGATGGACGAGACGGTTAGGGTCGGGAAGCTTGATCGACTCGCCGGTGACGGATTCCAGAGTTGTGGCCGGAACAATATCGCCTGGTTTGAATTTCATGTTCATTCACTCCTGGTTTTATTACGCCGCGATCTCGCGGATCACATCGGTCACCGCCTGCAGGACCTGGCCGAATTCGGTCCTGGTGGTGTAGTCGGCGTGCACATCGATCCATCGAATGACACCGTCCGCGTCCGCGATGACGACGGTGGGCATGGGCAGTCCGGCGGTCCCGTCCGCGTTGATCTGGGTCAGGTCCAGGCCCAGCTGTAGCTGGGCGGCGCGGGTGCCGTCGCTGGGCGCGGTCAGGATGCCGAGCTGCCCGGCGATCTGGTTGCCCGGATCGGACAGGACGGTGAAGGTCAGCTCCTTCGACTCCTTCGTGGACAGGGATCCGTCTGGCGCCTGGGGGCTGATGGCGACCAGGCCGATGCGGCGCTCGGCCAGCGCGGGCACGAGCTGCGCCTGGTAGGTGCGCAGGGCGATGTTGCAGTAGGGGCACCAGGCGCCGCGGTAGAACACGATGACGGCGGGCTTGCCGCCCAGGTTTTGGGCGAGCGTGGTCGGCTGGCCGCCGACATCGAGCAGTTCCGCGTCCGGCAGCTGGCTGCCGGGCTCTGCCACGCCGGACGGGTTGCCGGCTGCGGCCAGGTCGCGCTGCTCGGTGGCGAATGCCTCGGCGACGTCGGGGGGCAGCTGGCCGGCCGAGGCCCGGTGATGGCTGGCTACCTGCTCGGCGATCGAAGATATGGTGTTCACGGGATCCTTTCCTCCCAGGACTGATGGGTTATTGACGATGACCTCCTTCAGGCGCCGAGCCGGAGCCAGCACCTAGCCGTATAGACACCAGATCCCCGGCGAATTAGCTGGCCGTCCGACCGCCTAAATTCGGTCCCGGTCGGTGTCAGTACTGTTGTGGGCGTGTCCGCAGCGAGATGGGGGCATGGGGCACAGGATGGTGGCGTGCAAGGGCAGCTACTCAGTCGTGCCCGCTCGGGAGACGACGTGGCCTTCGAGGAGCTGGTCCGTCCCCATCATCGGGAGCTACAGGCGCACTGCTACCGAATCCTGGGCTCCGCCGTCGACGCGGAAGATGCCTTCCAGGAGTCGCTTACCGCCGCGTGGAAGGGACTGGCGGGATTCGAGGGCCGAGCCTCCTTCCGCACATGGCTGTACAGAATCGCCACCGGCCGCTGCTTGAATATGGTGCGCGCTAGCAGGCAGTCACCAGTGAGTGTGACGCTGATGGATGTGGAGCCGCCAGAGCCCAGTCGATTGGGTGAGGTTCTCTGGCTAGAACCGTATCCCGATGCCATCCTGGCAGAGGTCGCTGACCCGGCGGCGGGACCGGAAGCGCGCTATGAGCAACGGGAAACCATTTCGCTGGCTTTCATCACCGCGCTGCAACTGCTGCCACCGCGGCAGCGTGCTGCCCTGATCTTGACTGACGTCTTGGACTTCTCCGGGCGCGAAGTCGCCGACATGCTCGACACAACGGAGCACGCGATCTACGGTGCGGTCAAGCGAGCGCGCGCCACGCTCGCTCGCCAGCTGCCGAAAGCTGAGCCGCCGCCACTGCCGAACTCACTAGACGAAAAGAAGGTCCTTGACCGACTGGTTCGTGCCTGGGAGGAATGCGACACGAACGCGTTAGTGGCGCTCCTGACTGACGACGTGTGGTTGCGGATGCCACCGAATCCTCTCGAATACCAAGGTAAGGAGACGGCCAAACGGTGGTTTGCGACCAGTGCGTTCCGCGAGGGCCTACGCTTCCGGCTCGTCCCTACTCGTGCGAACAGACAACCCGCATTCGGCCTCTATATCTTCAGCCCTCTAAGTCGCGTCGCCCACGCGTTCGGCCTGATCGTGGTCACCTTAGCTGGCGGTCGGGTCAGCGCAATCACGGCATTTGAGAGCGGCGTGATGGCACGATTCGGCCTGCCGCGATCGTACGCACGAGACTGATTCATGGCGTACTGGTCGCTTGGCAGCCACGAAAGAGTGTGCTAGCCGGGGTAAGTCGACGGAGACGACCAAGCTTGAGCTAATGCCCGGTCGAGGAGCAGTCCGAGAGATTTATACACAACTTGTACAGTGCTACAGCGGGGCTATCACGTTCCTTCCGCCGGCGAGACATTTCTGAATTCAAGTTTTGGTCGGGGGCCCGGGACTTGAACCCGGCGCCTGACTTATCGCGAACCCGGTGAAGGCCGTGTGGGATTCAGCGTCCACTCGGCTCAACCGTCAGCGAGATTCGCCCTCGGCTCGGGTTGTGGCGACGCGCCCTTGGTGGCCGGCGCCAGGTCCGGTTGGGCCTCCTCTTTCGGCCCCACCTCAAGCACGACTGTGCCCGCGGAGCCGTCGACGGTAACGCGCTGACCGGTCGTGATCTGATCGGTGGCACCGGCCACTCCGACGACGGCGGGGATGCCGTACTCGCGGGCCACGACCGCGCCGTGCGACATCATGCCGCCCATCTCCATAACCAAGGCGCCCGCGGTCAAGAAAAGAGGAGTCCAGCCGGGATCGGTGGAAGGCGCGACCAGGATCTCTCCCGGCTCGAGCCTTGCTCCGGCCGGCGAGCGAATCACGCGCGCGCTCCCGGAGATGACCCCCGGGGAGGCGGGTGAACCTCGCAGTCCCTCGCCGACCGACACCAGCGCCGCCTCCGCGTCAGTGCCGTCGGAAAGGAGCAAGCGCGGGATGCGCCGGCGCGCGCGCTCGCGGTCGTAAGTAGCCCTTCGGGCGGCAACCAGTTCCCGCAGGTCCTCGCCGCCGGCGGCGCGTCGCGCCTCGGGCAGGGTTAGGAAGAAGATGTCGTCTTCGTCGGAGAGCCGGCCGCGTGCGACCAGGTCGCGACCGACCGGCTTGAGTAGCTCTCGCGAGGGCGTCGCGAGCAGGCGGATGATGTGGAACTTCGGCGCTTCTCGATCGCCGATGAGGGCACGCACCCTACCCAGCACCACTCGGAGGATCGCCCGCCGTGGCCCGTGCGCCCTCGTCAGCAGCGAGGCGATCATCGCCTCCGCCTCCCGCTGGCCCTTCGCGAACTGTGCGTCGGGCGCCAGCGCGTCGTCGCCGAGGCGCAAGTAATTCGCGAGCGCGCCGAGGATGTGCTCCGGGTTTTCGGACCAGCGCTCGACGCCGATGTCGATCTCGCCAATCGATCGAAAGCCGTAACGGGCGAGGAATGATTTGAGGCCGGACTGCAGGCGCGGGGGTAGCGTACCGCGTCTATAGGCGGCCGCCAGCTCGGCTGGCGTGCGCCGGATCAGCGCCTCCCGTGAGTCCGAATCGGCGCGGACATCGGTGCACAAAGCCCACAGCGCCAGGTCCATCTCGGTGGTTGGGTTGTGCAGCGCGCCGCGAGTGATGGTCTGCACCTCGTCCATCCGCGCCTTGCCACGCAGCAGCCGTACCGCCAGGGCGAACGAGAGCATCGCCGGCATGATGGTCCCGATCATCCGCGGGAACATCCGCGGCGACACCGTCAGGATCAGACGCTCGAACGCGTCCAGGCGCTGCTCCGAGGTCGCATCTTCGGGCAGATCGACACGTGCGAACTCCTCGATCTCGCGGACGTAACGCGCGCGGGTCACCTCCGGTGACCGCAGGACTCGCAGCGCGGAGTGAGGGACGCCTGCCCGCATCAGCGCTCCGGCAATCGCGCGCACCGAACGCAAACGGGAGCGCCTGGCGAGGGAGAGACGCGGATCAGAAGCGAGCTGGACGAGAACAGCCGAGCTTCGCGCCTCGCCCATTGATGTCAGGGTCACGAATGCGCGACGGCCGACCGGATCCCGGACGATTGACGTCACGTCGATGTAAAGCCTCATTCCGGGCTCCTTGAGGATCTGGGAGCCGGCCACCAGATCGTCGACCGGGAATCCAAACATGGCGGACACGGCGCCGCTCAGGAGGCGGAAGAACTGGACGCCCATCGGCGTGATCGGCTCGAAGTAGCCCTGGAAAACGCTGCCTGAGAAGTAGACGCGAAGCTCCTTTTGCGGATCTGGCGCATCCTCGGGCAAGGGATATAGCGTCGTGATCGGACGCGACTGGACGAGCCAGACATGCCGCTCCTGGTCGAGCGCGAATTCGATGTCCTGCGGTGCCTTGAAGTGGCGCTCGACGCGATCCCCGAACTCCGCAAGGGTGAGCACCTCCTGGTCGGAGAGGACGGACCCCTGGCCGGCGGCCGGGCGCTGGACCACCTGGTGGCTCGCGATGTCGACCGCATAGTGGTCGGGGTTGACCGCGCCGCCGACAAGCTTTTCGCCGAGACCCGCGACCGCGTGGATCGCCGCGTGCCGGCGCTGTCCGGTGACGGGGTCGGCGGTGAAGAGGACGCCCGCCGCGGAGGCATCCACCATCTCTTGCACGACCACGGCAAGGCTGACCCTTTTGTCGTCGACGCCATTTGCACGCCGGTAGGCGACCGCTCGCTCGTTCCACAGCGACGCCCAGCAGCGGGGGATCGCGTCGAGGAGGCTGTCCACGCCGGAAACGTCGAGGTAGGTGTCCTGCTGGCCCGCGAACGAAGCGCCAGGCAGGTCCTCGGCTGTGGCCGACGACCGCACGGCGACCCGCCCAGCGTCGAGTGCGGCGTAAGCCCTGCGCGCGGCGTTAGCGATCGCTTCGGGCATCGCTGCGGCGCGTAGCCGCTCCGCAGCCTCGGCCGGTCGTGCCGGGTCGACGCCCGCCCCCTCCGCGGCCAAGGCGTAGGCGCGGGTCGTCAGCACGAACCCATTGGGCACTGGAAAGCCGGCCCTTAGCAGTTCGCCGAGGTTTGCGCCCTTGCCGCCCACGAGCGCCCCAGCCCCCCGGTCGGTGTCGGCGAGGTAGACCGTCAGCGGCGCCGCACCGTCCACGACGGCCAGACTACTCGTCCCTCAACCGTCCATGGCATACGAGCGGGCCGATCGAGGTGCCGCATCGTGTTGGCGCATCGGCGCGATGCGCACTAGAGTTCCGAGTCGTGCGAGCAGTCGTCTTCGACCGGTACGGAGGTCCAGACGTCCTGCACATCGAAGATGTAGAAAAGCCCCTCCCCAGGGACGACGAGGTCCTGGTCCGGATCTACGCCGTCGCGGTGACGCGCGCCGATTGCGCGACACGCCAAGCCAATCGCAACAGCGGCCGTGGCTTCGAGCTTGTGAGTCGCGCCATCTTCGGCCTTCTGCGGCCGCGGCAGCCGATCCTTGGCGGCGATTTCTCCGGCGTGGTCGAGGCCGTCGGGCCGGCAGTCAAGGAGTTCGCGGCCGGGGACGAGGTTTTCGGCAGTACCGGCTTTAGATTTGGCGCCTACGCGGAGTTCATCTCGAGGCCGGAGAGCTCACGCATGACGCGAAAGCCAAAGAATCTCAGCCACGTCGAGGCTGCGGGGATCACCGATGGCGGCCTCTACGCACTCAGCCCACTCCGCGCAGGCAATGTGAAGAACGGAGATTCAGTTCTCGTCTACGGCGGGTCGGGCGCCATCGGCACCGCGGGCGTCCAACTGGCAAAGTATTTCGGCGCTCACGTGACGGCGGTCACGAGTACAAAGAACCTGGAGCTCGTGAAGTCGCTCGGCGCCGACGATGTCATTGACTACACCAAGGAAGACTTCACCGAGAACGGCCAGAGTTACGACGTCATCTTCGACGCTGTAGGAAAGCACTCTTTCGTGAGGAGCCGCGACTCATTAAAGCCGGGCGGGCGGTTCCTGCCCACCGACGGATTCGACAACTTCTGGCGCGTGCTCACTACGCGCTCCCAGGACAAGAAGGTGATCTTCCCGGCTCGTGCAGCGACGAAAGAGGATGTCGTCTTCCTCAAGGAGCTAATCGAGGCCGGTAGATACCGAGTAGTGATCGACCGCACTTACGCGCTCGGCGAGGTGGTCGAGGCGCATCGGTATGTTGACACTGAGCAGAAGGTCGGAAACGTGATCATGACTGTCGCCGACTAGGCCTTTGCGCCCTCCGCGGACTCATGCCCCACTGCACGTGTTTGCGCCAACGACACACAAACTCGGAGGTTGATTGTCTCAGTCGGCTATCGCTTGCGCACCTTCAACATGTTCAGCCGCACAGCTTCGAGAATGACGCCTTCAACGCGGCCTCATCGACAGCATCACCTTCATGGAAGTCGATAGCGCGAACTGAGTTGCTGTCTAGTCTCGCGTTGAAAAGTTTCTTAGAAGAAGTGGCGAGCCTTGCAATGCAAGGATCCTTGCGCTACAGTATCGCCGGTGCCGATCGATGGCCTCGCCACACAGCTTCGGAAAGGAGTCATCGAGTACTGCGTGCTGGCGATGCTCAAGGAGATGCCGCGCTATGGCGGAGAGGTGATCCAGATGTTGCGTGCCAGGGGTGAGCTCGTGGTCAGTGAAGGGACGATCTATCCCCTGCTGAGCCGCATGCGCTCCGAGGGTCTGGTCGAGACGGAGTGGCGCGATACACCCGGCGGCGCACCGCGGCGCTACTACCGGCTGAGCCGTTCCGGCCAGAAGGCTGTGGCCCAGTTCCGCGACGAGTGGTTCAGGTTTCGCGACTCGGTGGACACCATCTTTCGGAACGGAGCACGACAGTGATGACCGCAGGCCACGCCAGGCAATTGGTGGACGAATATCTGCAGCGCCTGGAGCGAGAACTGACCGACCTGTCCCCTGACAGCCGCAACGAGATCATCGACGAGATTCGCCGCCACATTGCGGAGGAGCGCGGCGGCCTGGCCGACGAGTCCGACGCCGCCCTCATGAACCTTCTGGAGCGCCTCGGCGACCCCGCCGACATTGCAGCCGAAGCCCGCGGCGGCGAAAAGGCGCGAACCTCTGTTGCCACAACCCGGCGCTTCGGGACCTTGGAGGTGCTTGCGCTCATCCTGCTGGTGGCCGCCTGGCCTGTCGGAGCGATCCTGCTCTGGGTCTCGAAAACCTGGACCACCCGCGAGAAGCTGCTAGGCACCCTGATTCCCCCAGGCGGATATCCAGGCGTGCTCCTCATCATGTCTACGTTTCGCTGGATCACCGCGGCCTCCGAAGCCGGTCCGGCCTGGGTCGACGTGACGGTCGGCGCCGTTCTCTTCACCATCAGCCTGGTGGCGCTGATCACTCCCGTGGGCATGATCATCTACCTCGCCACGCGCCTGAGAGCCCGTTGAGATCGCCGAAGATCTTGGCCCGAATCGCGGGCTCGCTCTATCTGCTGGCCAGCGTTTGTTTCGTGGCAGCGATCGCGATCCGCTCGAGCATCGAGGGTTCGGGCGGCGGCTCGGGCCTGATCGACAGGATCCGAGCGTCGACGTCACTGTTCCGCGTCAGCCTGACCATCGACCTGATATCGGGAACATTTTTTCTGCTCGCGGGCATGGCTCTGTACCTGCTGCTGCGCCACGTCGACCGGCTTGCGGCCGCGGCGATGGTAGTGCTAGTCGCTATCGAGATCGTCGTGATCTACCTGAGCGACATCAACCTCTACAACGTGCTGACCATCGCCACCAACCCCGCCTACATCCAGGCGTTCGGCGCCCCGGCGTCAAATGCGCTCGCCTCGCTGTTCGTCGACGCCCATGCCAACGGGCTCGTGATCGACGAGATGTTCTTCGGCCTGTGGCTCGTTCCGCTCGGCTACCTGGTCATTAGGTCTCGCCAGATCCCGTGGCTCGTGGGCGCACTGCTGCTAGTCGCCGCGATGAGCTGGATCGGACAGTTCCTAGCCAATCTTCTTGCGCCCGACCTTCCCTATGTGTTCGAGGTCGGTCAGGTCGGCGGCGCCGCCGAGTTCGTCTTCGTCGTGTGGTTGTTGATCTTCGGGGTCAAGGCAACCGGCGCGGGCCCTTGCGATTCGGCACCATCTGTTCCAGCCCGAACACGATGAGGTCGGCCGTGTCGCGCCACCAGCGGTCGGAATTGCGAGCCAGAAGCCGACCATCTCGTGAGCGCTCCTGACGATGTTCGGCAACTCGTCGGGAGGCAGGCTCAGCTGGACGAGCTCGACTCGCGCTCGTCTTGCGAGACTATCGGAAGACTCGGCAACCGTAAGGATCCAGCAGCCGAAGACCTCAGGTTCGTGAAGGCATTCAGCGCAGGCTCGCCGACGTAGCCACAGCGACTATTGGCATGACCCGTTAACGCTGTTCAGGTGGCTTCCCGTGGAATCCGTGACCTCAACGTGACGCGAGTCCCTGTCAGCCAGCCGGAATCGCCCGAGTTTGAACTCGAAATTGGTCCGGGGGCCCGGGATTTGAACCCAGGGCCTCACGGTCCCGAACTCTGAGACTCTCCGTCCAGAAACGGCGATTTTTAGCGCTTTCGATTCGAAACTTCGACGTCTCGGCCGGAATGCGTCCAGATGCGCTGCGGTTTTTCCGCTGGATTACTAGACGAACGTCTAAATGACGAATAGGGAGATAGCCAGCGCACGCACTCCTCGTGACGCCCTCGGCGGCCGAAGTGCTGACCGCGCCGAGCGACTTACTGACTGAACGATGACACCCATGCTGCGATCTGGGCCCGCGAGTTCAAGCCGAGCTTGTTCATGATGCTGCGTACGTGACCCTCGACAGTGCGCTCCGATATGAAGAGGCGCGATCCGATCTGCTTGTTGGTCATGCCCTCGGCCACCAGCCGCGCCACGTCTGCTTCTCGGTTTCCCAGCAGGGCCAAGCCTGGATCCTTTCTCGCTGGCAGTCGAGAATGTGGCGTCTCGCCGAGCGCCAATGCGATTGCCGCCTCGCGGCTCAACTGCCGCCCCGCGCCGTACTCGGCCTCGAATCGGGGTTTCCCGAGGCCGGCCATGGTCAACTCTCTCGCTTGTGCCAGCAGAGGAACGAGTGGTGCCAGCTCCCTCGCGTCGGCCTCGGCTCGTATGGCGTCAGCGGCGCCCAGGAGCTGTGCGGAAAGACTCGGCTGTCCAGACCGCGCCGCGTGATAGCTGATAGCGCCAAGCGAGTGATGTAGCGCGACCCGATCGTCCAGCTCGCTTGCAACCCGCAAGACCTCGATGAAGCTCTGCTTTGCCTCATCGAGTTGATCGCTCAGGAGGGCGGCTATGCCTCGATTGGTCAGGAGGACGCCGAGCGAGTAGAGATCCCCCACCTCCCGACTCCGACGAGCCCCTTCCGCGGAGGCGGATCTCACCGCGTCGAGGTCGCCGTTGAACAGCCCATCCAGTGCGCGAGCCTGTAGGAGTCCCAACTGGGCTGAAACATCACTCAGACCAGCTGTCAAAGACAGGGCTTCTTGAAGCAGCTCTCTGGCTGATTCCCGGTCGCCGGCCATGTTCGCCGCCACTGAGGCCATAGATAGCGACTGGGACAGCAGGGAAGTGTTACCTGAGGCTCGATTCAAGACCATCGTTCGATCGAGGGTTGACCTGGCTGCGGGCACGTCAGCCTGGAGCAGTGCTAAAGACGCACGCAGAAAGCAGGCGTGCGCGTATCCGTCCACAGCCTGCGGCGCCTCCGCCAACAGCTCGTCGAGCCATCGCGCTCCTTCGCTGGTCCCGCGGGTGATCCAGTACGGGCCCAGGGATGTGACCAACTCGACGCCGGCCGCGAACTCCCGACGAATGAGACACCGCTGGATGACAGCTCGGACGTTTTCGATCTCGAGGTCCAGCCACCTCAACCATTCGGGGAGGCGATAACGAGCGTTGGGTGCCGAGTCCCGGCACGCTGACACGTAGTACTGGTCACAGCGCGCGTGCACGACTTCCTCCTCACCGGCATCGCGCATTTTGACCGCGGCGTATTCACGCATCGTCTCGTGCAGGCGATGGCAGGGTAGGCCTCGGAGTTCCTCCTTCATCACGAGCGACTTGTCGATCAGCGACGAGATCAGGTCCAGAACTTCGGCTCGGGGAACGTCAGCTGAAGCGACGACGGCTTCGACGTCCTCAATCGTGAACCTACCTACGAAGACAGCTAGCCGCCGCAGGAGGATCCGCTCGTTTGCAGCCAGGAGGTCATTGCTCCAGTCCATGGCCGCGCGGAGGGTCTGATGGCGGGGCAGCGCCGTCCGCGTCCCGCGGGTGAGCAGTTCGAAGCGGTCGTCCAGGCGCTTCAATATCTGCTCGACCGATAGAGCTCGTGTCCTCACCGCTGCCAGCTCGATAGCGAGAGGCATGCCGTCGAGGCGGCGGCAGATGCTCGCCACGGCGGCTTGATTCTCGCCGTTGAGCTCGAACGTGCCCGAGGCTGCGCGCGCCCGCTCTGTGAACAGCTGCACGGCCTCGTTGTGGCGGAGTTCAGCGTCGGAGCGCGCCCGAACCTCGGGGAACGGCAGAGGCGCGATCGGGGCCAAGAATTCACCCGCGATCGACAATGGCTCTCTACTGGTGGCGATTACCCGAACGGCTGGTGCCGCGCCGAGCACATCTGCCAGGACGTGAGCAACCGCCTCCAACAAATGCTCACAGTTGTCCACTACCAGCAGCAGCTCGCGCTCCTTGAGATAGGAGAGGACGAGGCCTAACGGGTCCCTCGCCGCCTGGTCACGCAGGTCGAGGCCAGCGGCGACCGCGTGGGCCACCAGCTGCGGCTCCCGAACGTCCGCCAGCTCGACGAGCCAGCTGCCCGCCGCGAAGCCGCGCCCCAGCTCCGTCGCTGCCCGGACGGCGAGGCGCGTTTTCCCGACCCCACCGGGTCCGACCACGCTGACCAGCCGTCCCTCAGTGAGCCTCGCCCTGAGTTCGGCCAGCTCGCGGCGCCGGCCGATAAAGCTCGTTGTCTCGGCCGGCAAATTGCCCCGCCGGCGGATAGCTCTCGCCATGGCGATCGAACTTACTACGGCCGCGCGCCGACCACAGCGGGTGATCTGACCAAGTGCTCAACACGGGATTCCACGGGTCTCACCACCACCCCGTGGAGCCTAGCCTCCTCAACGTCAAGTCAACGTGACACTGAAGCGTGGGTCAATCAGGAGGTCAGTCATGGAAAGGATTGTCGGTTCGTCGCCAGCCGGTTGGGCAAGACTTGCTGGTGCCCTCTATCTGATCGTCTTCGTGGGAGGTTTTTTCGCTCTGGGCTTCGTCCCCGCGGCGACAATCGTTGCCGGCGATCCCACGGCGACAGCTCGGAGCATCGAGGGTCACGAGCTCCTCTATCGCTCGGGTTTGGCGGCGCACGCTGTGATACTCGTCGCGAACGTGCCGCTGGCTCTGCTTTTCTATTACCTGTTCCACGTAGTGGATAGGGGCATTGCCTTGCTGGTGGCGGCTTTGGTTCTGGTCGGAACGGCAGTCGAGACCGCGACTACGTTCTTCGGCGTGGCGCCACTCGTGGCCCTGAGCAGCGCACAGCCGTCGACCGCGCTGACCTCGGAACAGGCCCTAATGCTGGTCGGCCTGCCTCTGCAGGTGCAATCGATCGGCGTGGCCATCGCCCTGGTGTTCTTCGGCTTCTACTGCCTGTCGGTCGGCTACCTCGTGTTCGCCTCGGGCTTTCTGCCCAGGACTATCGGCGTGCTAATGACAATTGGAGGCCTGGCCTACCTGGTCAACAGCTTCGCGAACCTCCTGTCCCCTGGGTTCGCAGCGCACCTGTTTCCGTACGTCCTGTTGCCATCCGGGATTGCCGAGGGGTCGCTCTGCCTATGGCTGCTGATCGCCGCCGTAAACGTGCGGCGATGGCATGAGCGGGCGGGCGCGGTCCTTGTCTGAGTGCCTTTGTGGGTCCGACCTAAGTCGGACTCTTGAAGGTGTGCCGAGGGATCCGGACCCCTAAAGGGAGCGGCCGTCTATCGGACGGCCGTCGAATGCACGTCATGCACGTTTCTGCTGCGAACAACCGGGCTTGGAATTCTGAACGCGGTGCCTCACGGTCTTGTCAAGTGAGGACCGTGCGTCCGCAGGCTTGAAGCGTCGGGGGGCCAGCGATTGCTTGCGATTGAATTCACATCGGCGGACGACAAGTCATTGCTACGCGATTCCTGTGCGAGGTTCTCCAGGAATCTGTTACCCGGCTGTGACCCGGCTTGGCCCGACAGGCGCCGAAATCGTCGATTTCGAGTTCAAATTTGGTCGGGGGCCCGGGATTTGAACCCGGGGCCTCACGGTCCCGAACCGTCTTGTTGGCGTGTCCTCAGGCGTCCCGCCAGCTTCGCACGTGTCCGCC
>Ga0209690_1000648_pt1 | contig 18645 bp, 17 predicted proteins | sample GraSoiAngelo_150_FD_186164 | JGI IMG/M metagenome (GOLD analysis project Ga0209690, IMG submission 186164) | Grasslands soil microbial communities from the Angelo Coastal Reserve, California, USA - 14_1009_09_40cm (SPAdes) (version 2) | ecosystem: Environmental > Terrestrial > Soil > Grasslands ...
CGCGCGCATCCTCGTCAACGAAGGCTTCAAGGTGTTGCCGTACATCAACGCCGACCCAGTCCTCGCGCGGAAGCTCGAAGAGATCGGCACCGTCACGGTCATGCCGCTCGGATCCCCCATCGGCTCGGGTCAGGGCCTGCAGACCCTCGAGCAGATCCGGATCATCATCGAAGAGGCGCGCGTGCCGGTCGTGGTCGACGCCGGTATCGGAGTGCCGTCGGACGCGGCGCTGGCGATGGAGCTCGGCGCCGACGCGGTGCTTGTCAACACTGCGGTCGCGCTCGCGAAGGATCCCGCGCTGATGGCCGATGCCATCCGCGAGGGCGTGGACGCGGGGCGTAAGGCCTACGCTGCCGGGCGCATGCCGCGACGCCCGGACGCCAGCCCGAGCTCGCCGACCGAGGGCGTCTCCCTCTAAGGGGGGAAGTCCCCCTTGAGGCGCCGCGCCCGACACAGCCGGTTCGCGGCGCACCCCCCCGCGACCAAATCAGCGCTTCCCACGGCGATGGCGATCGTCACCGATGCGGAGTCGGGAATGCGGGCGGCGCCGAAGGCTACGATCGTTCAGCTTCGCGCCCCCAGCCTCAGCACGCGAGAGACCGAGCGCCAGGCATTGCTCCTTGTCGCTTCGTGTCCGGTGCCGGTGTTGATCAGCTCGCGCTGCGACCTTGCCCTCGCCTGCAACGCGGCCGGCGTGAACTTACCCGAGCGGGACATCCCGACCGGGGATGCGCGGAGGTTGATGGGCAACCGCCAGGTCGGCCGTTCTGTCCACTCGCTGGCAGGCGCGCTCGAAGCCGAGCGCGACGGCGCCGACTTCATCATCTTCGGCCCCGTGTGGTCCAGCACCACCCATCCGGATGTAGCGCCGGTCGGGCTCGAAGCCCTGTCCCGCGTCGCCGCGTCGCTCCGCATCCCGGTGCTCGCGATCGGTGGCGTAAGCGAAGACCGGGCGCCTGAATGCCTGGCGGCCGGCGCGGCGGGCTACGCCGCGATCCGAAGGTTCAGGTGATCTCTGTCCAGATCAACGGCAAGAAGGTCGAGCTCGGCGAGCCGACCCCGCTGCTGGTCTATCTCGGGCGGCTCGGCGTCGATCCTCGCGCTGTGGCGGTCGAGCACAACGGCGAGATCATCCAGCGGTCGGCATTCGGTGACGTCCTCCTGAGAGATGGCGACCGGGTTGAGATCGTGCGCATGGTGGGGGGCGGCTCTAGCAGCGCGCTTTGATCGCCGCCTCGGCTTCGGCACGTTCATCCCAAGGTTCGGAGCCGCGCGCCGTGCGCATCGACCGCTCGTGTCCCTTGCCCGCGAGCAGGACGGTGTCGCCCGGCTCGGCGATCTCGATCGCACGGCGGATCGCCGCCCGGCGGTCGATCACGACCTCAAAGTCGCGGCCGGGCGCCTTCCCGGCGGCGCCGGACTGAACGTCACGGGCGATCTCGACCGGGTCCTCGGACAAAGGATCGTCGGTCGTGATGATGAAAAAGTCTGAGAACTCGGCTGCCGCGCGTCCCATCCCGGGACGGTCGTGGTCGGAGCGTGCGGTCGACCCGAAGACGACGATCAACCGACCGCGTGTGAACGGACGCAGCTCTGCCAGCGCACTGGCAAGCGAGCCCGCCGCGTGAGCGAAGTCGATGTAGACACGAAAGTCCTGACCGAGATCGACCGGCTCGAGCCGCCCGCGCACGCCCTCGAAACCGGCGAGCCCGCGCCCTATATCCTCCACCGGCACGCCGAGGGCCAGGCACACGCCCGCAGCACAGAGCGCGTTGTAGATGTTGAAGCGCGCGGGCACATGAAGCATCACCTCGGTCTCCCCCATCGGCGTCTTCATGCGGAACCGCGAGCCTGTCCCGGTGATGGCAAGCTCGAGTGGATGGAGGTCTGACGCGGTGGTCATACCGTAGGTCCACCGGCGCGAAATCGGCCTACGCGCGAGACGGTCGTAGCTCGCGTCGTCGCGATTGAGCACCGCCGTCTTCTCGATGCCCTTGTCGGCGGCGTTGGCCGTGAGGTCGATGAGACGAGCCTTGGCTTCGAGGTACTCCTCCCACGTCGAGTGATAGTCGAGATGGTCGTGGCCGACGTTGGTGTAGGCGGCGACGTCGAAATCGCAGGCACGGACCCGTTCCTGGACGAGCGCGTGCGACGTCGTCTCGATGACCGCGCACTGGGCGCCACCCTCGACCATGCGCGCAAGCCAGGCCTGCACCTCGGGCGCCTCCGTCGTCGTCTGCCCGCTGGCGTTGTCCACCTCTCGCCCGCTGACCTTGAACGCGACGGTGCTCATCGCTCCGGCCACGATCCCGCTCGCCTGCAGCACATGTTCGGCCATGTGGGTCACCGTCGTTTTGCCGTCGGTTCCGGTTACGCCGGCCAGCTTCAGTCGAAGCGATGGACGGCCGTAGAACTCCGCCGACAGCTCGGCCAGGCCGATCCGCGTCGACGGCATCCTGAGCACGGGAATGCCTTCGGGGATCTTTACGCTGCGCTCGACGGCGACTGCCACCGCACCCTGACGGATCGCGTCGCCGACATAGTGGTGGCCATCCACGTGCAGCCCCTGAACCGCCACGAAGAGATCACCCGGGCCGACGTGGCGAGAGTCATAGGCGATGCCGGTGATCTCGACATCACCGTTGCCGTCGAGGACGGCGCCCGCCCCTCGCGCGAGATCAGCCAACCGCATAGACCGCAGGATAATCGGGTCGTGATTGCGGAAATCGGGGGCCGCCATTTCGAGTGGGGCGCGCGCACATACGTCATGGGCATCGTCAATGTGACGCCTGATTCGTTCAGCGGCGACGGCCTCGGCACGGACGACGATGCGGCCGTGGCGCAGGGCTTGCGCATGGTCAGCGAGGGCGCCGACATGCTCGACGTCGGAGGTGAGTCCACGCGTCCCGGCCACGTGCCGGTCACGGTCGCCGAAGAGATTGGGCGCATCCAATCAGTGGTAAGACAGCTCGCTCGTGAGTCGGGCGTGCCAGTATCGATCGACACGTACAAGCAGGAAGTGGCGGAGGTCGCCCAGGCTGCAGGCGCGACGATTCTCAACGATGTCTGGGGCCTGACGCGCTCGCCCGAGATCGCGCAGCTTGCCGCCCGGCATGGCTGCGCTCTCGTGCTTATGCACAACCAGGACGGCACCGAGTACCCCGGTGACCTGATGGAAGAGATCAACCGCTTCCTTGCGGAGGCCGCCGCGCGCGGCGTCGCGGCCGGGGTGCCGAAGGAAAAGGTCATCGTCGACCCGGGCATCGGCTTCGGCAAAACCGCCGATCAGAGCTGGGAGGTCATGCGCAGGTTCGCCGAGCTGAAAGAGATCGGGCACCCCATCCTCATCGGCACCTCGCGCAAGTCATTCATCGGCAACCTGCTCGACCTGCCCGTGTCCGACCGCCTTGAAGGCACGGCCGCCACCGTGGTGGCGGCGGTGCTGCGCGGCGCGGACATCGTGCGTGTCCACGATGTGCTGCAGATGACGCGCGCCGTGCGGGTAGCCGACCGCCTACGTTGAGCAGGGTCTACCTCGGGCTCGGATCAAACCTGGGATCGCGTGCGCGCAACCTGAGCTCCGCTCGCCGCCGTTTGCGTCAAAAGGGTTTGCGGATCCTGCGTCAAAGCCGCGTCATGGAGACAGAACCCTGGGGAGTCGGGGACCAACCTCGATTCCTCAACCAGGTCGTGGAGGCGGAGTGGGGCGGCACGCCGCGAGCGCTTCTGCGCGCAGCTAAGGCCGTCGAGCGCGAAGGAGGCCGGCGGCCGACCCGGCGCTGGGGACCGCGGGTGATCGACGTCGACATCCTGCTGTTCGGCGACCAGCGCGTGCGCGAACGTGATCTCGTGATCCCGCACCCGCGCATCTCAGAGCGGGAGTTCGTGCTCGAGCCGCTGGCCGAGCTGGGCGTTAAGCCGGTCGAGCGTTGGTGAAGCGGTAGCCGATCCCAGGCACTGCGAGTATGTAATAAGGACGCGAGGGCTGGGTCTCGATCTTGCGGCGCAGGTTGCGAATATGCACGTCGATGACTCGGGTCTCGATCGGGTATTCGTAACCCCAGATCGAGTTGAGAATCTTCTCCCGGCTCAGCACCTTCCCCGCGTTGCTGGCGAGGAATGTCAGCAGGTCGAACTCGGTGTGCGTGAGCTCGACCTCCTTGTTCGATTTGTAGGTCCGGCGTTCGTTGACGTCGATGACCAGGTCGCGGAACTCGAGCCGGCTGCGCATCGCCTCCGCGTTTTCGAGCCGTGCGCGCCGTAGGTGCGCGGCCATCCGCGCGACCAGCTCGCGCAGGCGCAACGGTTTGGTCACGTAGTCGTCGGCGCCAATCTCCAGGGCCACGACCGCGTCGATCTCGTCGGACCGCGAGCTCATCATGATCACCGGCACCGCGGGGTCCATCTTTCGCAGCTCGCGGCAGACGTCGAAGCCGGCGGCGTCGGGCAGCGTGACCTCGAGCAGGACCACGCTTGGTCGAGTGCTCTCGACCTGACGCAGCGCTTCCGACCCGGCATCAGCCTCGACGACCTGGTAGCCGTCCTGCTCGCAGACCTGCTTGATCTCGCGGCGCGTGGAGGCGTCCGGCTCCACGACCAGCACCCTGCGCGAAGAATCCGTCACAGCCATATCCCAATCCTAAAGTATTTGAAGGATTGTTAGGGAATGTTTCGTTTCAAGCCCCGAATGTAGGCTCTTGCCATACGTTCGAAACCGAGAATCTTCGCGCCGGCCGCGGAGAGAACGACCTCCCACGCGCCCGCGTACGTCACCTCCTCGCCGCCGAACTCGGACTTGAAGAAGCCGAGCCCGTGCCATGGGTGCTCCGATCCGGACTTTGGCGGCGGCACGCCCCAGAGGTCGAAATCTGTGCAGCCCGCCTCTGCTGCGGCCGAGATGGCCGACCACCAGGCGAGGTCGTTGCCCATCAGCTCGCGACGGGCACCGCTTCGGCCGGCAAACAGGCTGTAGGCGCGTCCGGCATGGCGGGCCACGAGGACGGTCGCCAGCGGCTCGTGCGTTTCCAGCGTGCGGGCCGTATAGGTGCGGCACCACGGGAGAAGGTCGAGCATCAGCTGGTAATAGCGCCGGCCCGGCAGGTGGATCGCTTCGCGACGTTCGACGGCGGCCGACTGGCGCGCTAGCTCTGCGGCCTCCTTGCCCTCCTCGACCTTTACACCGCGCTTGAGACCGGTGCGGATGTTGTACCGGCGGCCGTGACGAAACGTCGACAGCAGCTCGTTCGGTGGAAGCAGCTTGAGGATGCGCGTGTGCTGAGGCTGGATCGCCGCGACAGGCGTGAATCCTTTTTCCGTGAGGGCCTCCCCGATGTCGGCGGACGCTTCTGGCTCAACGACGATCCTGGCGATGCGAGCGGTGCGCGCCCACTCCATCAATGCGTCGAGCGCGTCGGCCGTCGCCGGAACGGGACCGCGCGGGATGTACGCCTCGCGCGATGGACCGACCTTGCGGACCTGGATGCTCGCCATGGGACCGCCAGGCGAAAAACGAACCCGCTCGACGCTCCAACCGGCGCGCGCCTGGATCTCGCCCCACGCCCACGACTGCAGCAGCGGCGCCGGCGTTGCCCGATCGGCAAGGTCGGCGTCCCAGCTTTCGGCTTGGCTGCTCATCCGGTGTCGTGCGCCCTGCGCGCGCCTGGCGGACCGACATCTGTGACGACCGCTGATTCCAGGTGCCCGATGTCGTTGACGCCGCCGATCACCATCCTGCCATCGCGTTTTTCGATCAAGGTGATAGACGCGTTCTGGATCTTGAATGGAAACAGGCCGCGACTGGGACGTCCGACGATGCGATGGAGCGCGATCTGGATCACGCCTCCATGTGTCACCAGCAAGACGTCACCGTGCTCGTGCTGTTGAAGGATCTCGTCCATCGCGGCCGCCACTCGCGTGTCGAACGCGGCTCCGCCCTCGCCGTGCGGAACGACGTCCCAGTCGGGCTCTTCCACCCAACTGGCCCATGCCTCCGGATATCGCGCTGCGATCTCCTCCGTCGTCTTGCCTTCCCACTCGCCGAGATAGACCTCCCGCAGCGAGGTCCTCGGCTCGGGCTCGAGATGGACTGCTCGACCGATCAACTCCGCGGTCTCGAACGCGCGCTTCAGGTCGCTGGTGTAAAAGCCAGCGAAGCGCCGGCCGGCCAGTCGCGCTCCGAGCAAGGCGGCCTGGCGGCGGCCCTGGTCGGAGAGTGGCGGATCGAGCTGACCCTGGATGCGGTGCTCTTGATTCCAGATGGACTGGCCGTGGCGGATCAGAACCAGCTGCGCGGGAGACGGGCGAGTTGGTAACGGGAGTTCAGGAGGCTCCGGTCGCGCGGGTCTGATCTCGATGCCTATACTAACTTTCTCTTAAACACCGATCGGGCTGCGCCGATCTCAGGAGAAAGACCGTTGCAATCGCACGGCACACTCGCCGAAACCCCCCTTCGATCGTTATTGGAGTCCGCTCAGGGTGAGCGGTCCACGGGTACCCTTACCGTCCGCAATGGGAACGGGCAGTCGACCTCGCTGTACTTCCTGTTCGGACATCTTTTTCATGCCCAGGGCGACGGCAAGTCCGGCGACGACGCCGTGGTCAACGCGCTGCACTGGACGAAGGGCGACTTCGAGTTCGACGCCAAGGCCAAGCTCCCCGCCGACGAGACGGTCAAGGCAGGCATTCCGGAGCTCGTCCACACCGCCGATGCGTCGCCCCGGACTGCCCCGGTCGAGCCAAAGCCCGAGCCACACGCCGAGCCGCAAGCCGAGCAGCACGTCGACCAGCCCGAGCCGAGAGCCGAGCGAAAAGATCATGCTGAACCGGAGAGAAAGGTGGAAGCACCACAACCACGACGAGGGGTAAAGCACCGCCCACAGCCGAAACACGGCCGTGAGCCGATCCCTGTTCCGGCGGGGCAAATCCTTTACGACTCGCTCAAAACATCGTTCGTTGACTTTCCGCGGCTCCTGACGACGCTCGAGCGCGAGGGATACACGGGCTACGTCCGCCTGCTCACGGATGAGGCCTCGGGTTTGATCCTCTTCCGCGAAGGTTCCGCTCTCGAGTGCCTTTACGACGGAGCGGCGGATGCCGGGAGCCTCGTGCTCGGGAAGCAGGCGCTCCAGCACTTCAACGATGACGTGACCGCCGGGCATGGCGTGCTCGATGTGGTCGGTCTATCGGGAGACCTGATCGACGGACTGTACGAGCTCACAGTCTCGCGGCCGATGTACACCGAGCTGTACGCGGCCTGGGTGGACATGAAAGCGCTGCTCAACTTCTTGAGCGACCGCAAGCTGAGCGGCAGCGTGATGATCCGATCGGGCACCGGAACGGGCGTGATCATCCTTGCGCACGGAGATCTCGCCGGCGCCTACACAAGCGAATCGCGCGAGATCTCGGACAAGCCCGACCAGGCCCTCGCGCTTTGTGACGACCCGAACGCGATGATCGAGGTCAAGTCGGCCGACGCGACCAAGCATCCGCCGCTCGACGTGGACGAGATCGTCGGCCAGAGGAACCGGCCGGCGCAAGGAGCCGCGGCGTCGGTCGCGGCAGCACCGCCGCCGCCCGCGCCGGAATCGGCACCGCCGACGAACCCGACCATCCCGGTGATGCCGGCCATGCCGCCGGAGCCGCCGACGGCGCAGATTCCCACCCTCTCGACCTATCAGCCGCAGGCGCAGCCCGCGCAGCAGGTCGCGCCAACCACGCCTCCGCGCAACGTCGGACCGCAGCTGGACTGGTCGAGCATCGTGACCGAGCTCCAGGCCATGGCTGAGGACGCGCTCGGCAACCGGGCGCGCAAGGTGAAGGACATCCTCGGCGCGGCAGACCCGTCTCTGGCAGGCATCGAAGCCGCGATCGATCAGATTCCGAGCATCTCGCTGCTCTTTGTCGATTCGTCGCGCCTGGAGCAGCTGGCGCAGGAGATGAAGGCCCGCCTCAAGTCCCACCTCTAGCCGCCATCTCGTGTAAACCCATTTACAGGGTGGGTGGGAGCGCGGCGATGAAGAGATCCGCTTTTGTGCTGGGAGCGGCTCTGGGCCTCGGACTCTTGCTCACCGCGTGCGGCGGCGATCCGCCTCAGATCGTCGACTATTCGCCCCAGCGCAACACCATCGACGTCCCGACCTCGACGCCGATCCGCATCTCCTTCGACCACGACGTCGACCGCGCCTCCGTCGAGGGCCGCCTCCACCTGCTTCCGGCGACGACCGGGTCCGTGCGCTGGGTGAACGGGCACCAGCTCATCTACGAGCACACCACCCTCCGAACGAGCACCAGCTATGAGGTCATCCTCGAGCCTGGCTATCGCGATCCCGCCGGCGCCACATACTCGCTGCGCCACCACTGGTCCTTCATCACCGAAGGACCGCCCGCCCTCGCCGGCTCGACACCGGCGAACGGCGATGGTGCGGTCGACCCGTCCTCCTACCTGAGCCTCGACTTCACGCGGGAGATGGACCCGCGCAGCCTGAAGAGCGCGATCACCATCAGCCCGAGCGTTCCCTTCGACCTACGCCCCGACCCGACCGACAACCGACGCGCCGTGATCGCGCCCTCGCAGCTTCTAGCGGCCGGCACCCGGTATCAGCTGCTTGTCAACACGGCTGCGGTGGATGTCGACGGCAACCAGCTCGGTCGTGACGAGGTCGTCCGCTTCACCACCGGCGCTCAGCGCGCTTTGCACCATTGGATCGCTTTCGCGACTGACGGTCCCGACGGCTCTCCGGCAGGACTATGGATCGTCGACGAGCGCGGATTCCCGCGCGAGCTTTTCGACGCCAGCGCGGTGCACTCGTTCAGTTGGTCGCCGGCCGGTGACTCCCTGCTCATCGAGGGTGCCGACGACGCCTGGTGGCAGTTCACGCCTGGGGGCGGCGAGACGCCGCTGACCTTCAAGGCGGCGTGGGCGGCTTCGCTCGCCCGCGGCATGGGATTCGTGTACATCGACAACACGTCGACCTTGCACCGCCAGACCGCCGATGGCGGCGACGAGGTGATCGCCTCCGACGTCGCCGAGGCCACTGTCGCACCAAACGGCCAGCGCGTGGCGTTCGTTCACGGCATCACCGGCGTCGATGAGGTCTGGGGCTACGACGTCGGACTGCGTGCGAGCTATCAGCTCGCCCTTGACACCGCTGCGGTCAGCGCGGTCGCGTGGGCTCCGGCCGGCAACAGGATCGCGTACCTCCGACACGATCCGAACGCGACGACGCTTCGCGTCCGCAGCTTGACGGGGACCGCCTCCACCACGACCGTGGCCGCGGGAGACCTCAGTCGAGCGACCTGGCTCCCAGATTCGACTCACCTGGTTTTCTCAGCCGCGGTCTCGACCCAGAGTGGTGTACTCCACAAGGCGTACGTCATCAATGTGATCTCTCCGCCCGCGGCGCTCACGCCAGCGGCTGGAATCCCATCCGACCCCGGGATCGAAGTGACGTCGCCCGTCTCCTCACCCGACGGACATCAGATCGCCTTTCTGAGCGGCGAACAGATCTGGCTCATGAACGCCGACGGCACGCGGCCGACGCCGCTGACGAAGGAAGACCCCGCTTCCTTCCCCTATTCCTGCCGGGCGCTGGCGTGGACGCGCACCTGAGCCCGCTCGGCAAACCGCCCGAACAACAGCTGCAGCCGGTCGGCGGTCCGGGTCCAGGAGAAGCGCTGCGCCAGCAGCCGACCGCGGCGGCCCATCTGCTGCGCCAGCTCCGGGTCGTCTAGCAATCGGCCCATTCGTTCGGCATAAGCGGCCGGATCGTGGCCATCGATCAGGTATCCGCTCACGTCGTCGCGGATCACTGACCTCAGTCCGGTGACGTCGGAGCCCACGACCGGGCGACCGCATGCCTGCGCCTCGAGGCCGACAAGCCCGAACGACTCGCTGTACGAAGGCATCACGGTGACATCGGCCGCCGAGTAGAAGAAGGGGAGCTCATGGTGCGCCACCGAGCCGAGAAAGTCGACGCGATCGCGGACGCCCGCGGCGCTCGCCACCGCTTTCAGACGCGACTTCTCGCTCTCGTCTCCCTCCGCGCTGTCCTCACCAAGGATGAGGAGGCGGACGTCATCATGCTTGCGGTCGCGGAGCAGCGCCAGGGCCCGGATCGCGACGTCGACGCCTTTCAACCGTTCGAGCCGGCCGACGTAAAGCAGCAGCCGGTCCGGACCGTAGCCGATCTTGCGCCGCGCTTCGCCGCGGTCGATCGGCTGGAACATCGTGAGGTCCACGCCGGGCGGAACGACAAACACCCGGTCCGGATCAGCGCCATACAGGTTCACGAGGTCGGCGCTTTCGTCTTCGGTGGAGGCGATCAGCAGGTCCGCCTGCTGCGCGATCTCACCCTCGACGCGGATGCGAAGCTGCGGTTCAGGGCGCGCGCCCACGGCCAGGGTGCGGTTTTTGACCAGGCCCAGCGTGTGGGCGACGTGGGCCCAGCTCGCGGCCAGTCGAGGCCGAAGCAGGCAGGCCACCTCTCCGGAGAGCCAGTAGTGCGAGAACAACAGGTCGTACGCAACGCCATCGCGGTCGGCGAACTCCACGATGCGCCGCGCAAAGGAGGGCACTTCGCTGTACAGCAAGTACTTGTCCAGACCTTTGCCGGCCGGCAGGTAGATCACCCGGCTCAGGGGGGCGACGAGCTCCACGGTCGGCTCGTCAGGCGACTGCCGGACGGTGAAGACGTCGGTGGCGATGCCGCGGTCGCTCAACCCGGTGGCGACTTCGCGAACGTAAACATTGAGACCGCCGTTGGCGTTCTGGCCTAGAGAGGCGGTCGGCGAGGTGTGCATGGAGATGACCGCGATCCGCCGAGCTGCGCGGTCGTTGAACAGTTGATTAGCCTCAGCCACGGTAGGCCGATCTCGCGTCAAGCCAGCGTCTCGAGACGCAGCAGAAGCCGGAACGGGAGACCGGCGAGCAAGAAGCCATAAAAGGTAGAACCTACGAGGTGACCCGGTATTCCCGAAGAGCCCTCGTCTTGGGGATTGACTACCCTAGATATGATTTGGCCTCGATGCGGGTCACAAGGGGACTGGTGCTGGCGCTCACGATCCCAGCCTTCTTTGTTCTCACGGCCGCGTCGACACTCGCCGACAGCACTCCGTCACCGGCGGCCTCAGGCGGGACGGCGGCCAGCGGAGCAGCGGGACTACCCGGAGATCCATCCCGGGGTGAGCAGGTTTACGCCAGCGGTGGATGCACAGCCTGTCATGGCGCCAGCCTGGAAGGCGGCGTGGGCGCGACTCTCAACCCGATCGACAAGCTCCCAGGCGTGAAGAACCCGCTCGACCCCAACTTCCTGATCGACATCATCACCAACGGTCGCCAGCCGCAGGCGGGAGATCCAAGGTCAACGAAGATGCCCGCGAAAGGTGGGAACGACAAGCTGACCGACCAGGACATCAAAGACCTGGCCGCCTACATCATCGTCCAGAATCGCAGTGGATCTCCACCACTGTCGCCAGGCGAGCTTGCCAAGCGCACGATCCTGTGGGTCAGCATCGGCATCATCGCCATGGTGTTCATCACCTACCTGCTGTCCACCTACAACATGCGTTGGATCGCGCGCCGGGCGGCGGCGCGACGCCGGTAACCGAAGCCGCCTCCCTCTATCCGACCCCAGTTGGCGGGTCGCCGCGCATCCTCATTCTGTTCAGCGATACGGGGGGAGGTCATCGCGCCGCGGCGCAAGCCCTGACTGACGCGCTAAGGCTTCTCGACCCGAGCAGCGTCGTCACCGTCGCGGACCCCCTCATCGGCCAGGGTCCGGTGATCGTGCGGAGGCTTGCCTCGCTCTATTCACCGGTGATCCGGCGGTCGCGTGCCGCCTGGGGAGCCGTCTACCACACGAGCAACACGAAGGCCACGTTTGCAGCGATTCGCGCGGTCTTCGGGCCGGCGGTACGCAAGGTGATGACGCAGCTGCTCAAGCAGCACGATCCCGACGTGGTGCTGTCGGTGCACCCGCTGCTCAACCACGTCGCCCATCAGGCGATTCGCAAGAGCGGTCGTCCCCGCGCCTTGATGACGGTGATCACCGACCTCGTGGACTTTCACCGCGGTTGGACCTTCAGCCAGGCCGACCTCGTAGTCGCGCCGACAGAACGTGCGCGCAAGGTCGCCCTCCATCGCCGCGTGCCCTTCGATCGAGTCAAGCTGCTCGGCCTTCCCGTCGACCTTCGCTTCCGTCCTCCAGCGCCGGGTGAGAAGCAGGCTCTTCGTCGCCGCTTCGGGCTGGACGAGCACCGGTTCACGATCCTGGTCATTGGCGGGGCCGCAGGCGTCGGCCACCTGGCAGCGCAAGTGCGCGCCCTCGCGGAGGACCGGCAGCCCTGGCAGCTGGTTGTGATCTGTGGCCGCAACGAGAAACTGCGGCGGCGCCTGTACGAGCTCGAGGCCTCGACCCCCATGCTGATCCTCGGCTTTGTCGACTACCTGCCGGAGCTGATGCGCGCGTGCGACCTCGTCGTCACCAAGGCCGGTCCAGGCGCGATCGCCGAGGCGCTCGCCACCGGGCTGCCGCTGGTGATCACGGGTTTTCTTCCCGGCCAGGAGTCCCCCAACGTGGACTTCGTCGTCGAGTCAGGCATAGGCTCGTTCGCACCGAAAGAGTCAGACCTGAGGGACGAGGTGCGGGTGCTGGCCGAAGGCGGGCCCACGTGGCGCGAGATGTCACGCCGCGCGGAAGAGCTCGCGCATCCTTACGCGTCGTCCGACATTGCGCGCGAGTGCCTGATCCTCGCCGCGCGCTACAGGGCGTCGGCGCAGGCGAGCCGGTAGGGACAGAGCCGGCAGCGGCGGCGCTCCGGGCGCGGCGGGAACGCGCCGGACCTGATGCCTTCGGCCACCTCCGAGCCCTCTTCCTCCGCGTCCCGCACCAAGGCCGGCACGCTTTCGACCCGAACCGATTCGCCCGAGGCGAGGTACACGACTTCGAGCTCGAGAGGTTCGAGGTTCAACGCCGACTTGGCGCCGAGGGCGTAAAGCGCAACCTGGAGGTCACGGCGGCGGCGGGCGATGGGCCGGCCGCTCTTGTAGTCGATGATCCGCCACCCGCGCGTCGTCTTGTCAATGCGGTCGATCACACCGCGCAGGCTCCATCCCTCCACCGCGACGCTGAAAGGCTGCTCCAGGTAGGCAGGGGCCGCGTCCAACCCTCCGTGTGCGCGATACGCCTCGAGCTCGGCGGCCCCGTTGCGTTTGAACGCCATTGCCCGACGCGGGTCTGGAAACGCGGTCGTCCTCCAGACCGCGCGGTGGATCGAGCGGAGGCGGGCCTCGGTGACCGGTTCGCCCCGGCGCCGCAGCTCTCCGGCCTGTCGCAAAACCTCGTGCAGGATCACGCCGTGCACCGCTTCCGCGCTCTGCGCGACCGGCAGCTTTTGCACGTGGCGGTACCAGTACTGTCGTGGGCAGTCTCGGTACGCCGCGATGGCGCTGAAGGAAAGCTGCACCTCGTCCGTGCGGCCGTTGAGCGCGTGGCCGTTGACCGAGATCTCGATGACTGGAGCGGTGGGGGGCTGCATCTCCTTCTCCGAGATCGCGCGCGGCGCGCTCGCTCGCAGCTCGTCGAGGAAGCGCGACTCGCGCCAGCGACGACCGCCTTCGTAATGAGCCGCCCAGGTCAGGTAGAGATGCCGGCGCGCCCGCGTCATGGCCACGTAGAGCAGCCTGCGCTCCTCCGCGATCACGTCCTCGCGACCCCGCACGAGAGGCTCGAGGACGGGAGCGGGCAGCTCGAAGCGCGGAGAGCGCCCCGACTGCGGCAGGCGCCCCTCTACCATCGACGGCACGAAGACCGCGTCGAACTCCAGGCCCTTCGACTGATGAATCGTCATCACCTGGATCGCATCTCCTTTTTCCACCGGCGCGGGCTCCTGGTCCTCTCCGGATAGCAAGACGAGGTCGAGGTGTCGCATGAATGCGTCCAGCGATCGGTCGGCAGAGGTCTCGCAGAACTCGGCGATGTTTTCACCAAACCGGCTCACGTTTGCGGCGGCATCCGGCGCAGAGACGAGGTACCGCGACCGCTCCATCAACTCGAAGAACAGGTCGCGCACATCGAGCCGAATCGCAAGCGTGGCAAAGCTCTCGAGCATGGGTTGCATGGCCGCGGCCGCCGGCCTCGCAAGCGCCACAAGATCAGCCGGGTCGCGGATCACGCGCAGCATCGCGATCAGGTCTTTGATCTCTGGCTGGTCGTGAAAGCCGCGGCCTCCGATGACGACGTAAGGCAAGCCCTCCAGCGAGAGCGCGGTGGCGATGGGTCGTGCGATCGCATTGGTCCTGCACAGCACCGCGATCGCGGACGGAGTCCTGCCCCCACCGATCAACCTCGCTGCCTCGAGGGCGATCCCTGACGCCTCCCACCCCGAATCAGCAAACGGCCAGAGCTGCACTTGGGGGCCGCTCTGCTCTGAGCGGAGCTGTTTTCGCAGCCGGTCGGAGTTGTGGCCGATGATCCCCGCCGCCGCGGCCACGATCCTGCGCGAGCTTCTCCGGTTGCGACCGAGGGTGATCGTTTGCGCGCCCGGAAAACTGCTGAGGAACCGCTCAAGGCTGGCTCGCGATGCACCGCGGAATCGGTAGATCGACTGATCGTCGTCGCCGACGACGAACGGATTCGACGATCCCGCGACCAGCTCCACCAACCTCTCCTGGGCGAGGTTCAGGTCCTGGTACTCGTCGACGAGCACATGCTGGTAGCGGGACGCGTAGCGGTTCAGCAGCGCGGGGTTCTTCTCGAACATGCGGACGGCGAGCAGCAGCAGGTCGTCGAAATCCAGGTAGCGGCGCTTGCGGCACTCCCGCTCGTAGGCGCGAAAGAGGTTCACGCACGCGCGCATGAGCTGGGCGCGCTCCGCGTCGTCGGTCGACAAGGCCCAGCGCTCCAACCTCGCGAGCGGCACGAGCTCCTGCTTCATGCGCTCGAACATCTGCAGCACGGGCGCCACGAGGTCGTCCGGCCGCTCGTCGCCGGTCAGTGCCAGATCGCCGATGCTCCACATCAGCTCGCGGGCGAGGATCCACCGATCAGGCCCGGTCAGGATGCGAAAGCCGTGCGGCACACCGACGCTGCGGCCGTCATCGCGCAGCCAACCAAGCGCGACGGAATGGAAGGTGCCGACTGCGGGCGCCGCGTCGTCGATGAGGGCCTCGATTCGCTGCCGCATCTCGCTCGCCGCGCGCTCGGTGAACGTCATGACCAGGATCGACGCCGGCGCGACTCCGCCCAGGACAAGGCGCCGGAAACGCTCCGCGATGACCGCGGTCTTGCCCGTCCCCGCCCCGGCGACGACTCGCACCGGTCCATTGCCAAGGGCGGCGGCCAGACCCTGTTCGCGCCCGAGCTTCATATGGCGGTGGAGCGCCCGATCCGCACGCGCAGAGTGCGCACCTTGCGACCCAGCTCTGGTCGGTTCAACTTGGCGATGATCGTCTCCGCGTCGAGCCTGAGCTGGTGGGCGAGCGCGGGGCTCGAGGTCGTCACCATCAGCGTGCCCGAGCGCAGCTCCACCTCGTCGCAAAGGAGTGCGACGTCCGGCCCGATCAACGCCCGAAAAGCCGAGGCCACCTGGCTGCCCAGCAGCCGCGCGCCACCCGGCTGCCGGCGCAGGATTCGCGGCAGGATATTACCCAGCTTATCCACAGGCCTCGATCCTCCCCTGACTCACCGTCCAGACCATGGCTTTGGCGATGAGCTCAGGCGGAAACGGACCTGCTTCGACCGAGGTGATGATCACCTGGCCGCCCGCGGAGACCTCGTTCAGGAGCGCAGCCCGCCGGTCGCCGTCCAGCTCGGAGAGGACGTCGTCGAGCAACAGCACCGGCCGTTCGCCCGTGCGCCGATCGATCAGGGCCGCTTCGGCCAGCTTGAGGCTCACCACCGCAGTCCGCTGCTGGCCCTGCGAGCCGTAGGAGCGGGCGTCCTGCCCGTCGAGCAGTATCCGCAGGTCGTCACGGTGCGGCCCCACGCTGGTCGAGCCACGGCGCAGGTCCTCGGCGAGAGAGTTATTCACAGCTTCGGCCAGGTTTTCCGGAGGCCCTTCGTACCTGATTTCAAGGCGCTCTCCGGCTGCGATCTGGGCATGACAACGGGCGGCTTCCGGTCCGAGCTCCCGCACGGCTGTCGTGCGCGGACCAACGATCTCGGTGCCCACATGGACCAGCTCTTGATTCCAGGCGTCGAGCATGTCCTCGCCGCCCTCGCCGGCGGCGATCCTTTTGAGCAGTCGGTTGCGCTGCTCCAGCACCCGGCGCAGGCCGGCGAGCGCTCGCGCGTAACCCGGCTGGACCTGGACGAGCATCTGGTTCAGGAAGCGCCTGCGGAGCTCGGGTCCAGCCTTCACCAGCCCCAGGTCGTCGGGCCAGAACAGCGTGACCCGAAAGTGGCCCGGTAAGTCGAAGGCCCGCCTGCGCGCGCCGTCAACCTCGATGGTGCGACGGATCCGCTCGCCCTCGACGTCGAGCGTGATCGACAGCTCGCGCCTGGATTGTCCAGTCTCGATCTCCGCCTCGATGCGGGACCCGGGGCCGACCGGACCGACCAGCTCGTACTCGCGCCCGGCCCTCGGCGACGCCGACAGTGCCAGCATCGCCACCGCCTCGAGCAGGTTGGTCTTGCCCTGGCCGTTAGGGCCGATGAACACATTGATGCTCGGCCCGGGCGCCAGCTCCAGCTGCGCGTAGTTGCGATGGTTGCGGAGACGAAGGCGACGAAGGCGCACCAGAGTGCGCTAGTCGACCACTTACGACATGGCCACCCGCACGGGCATGATCACGTAGAGGTAGTGCTCCTTGCCCGGCGGTCGCATCAGCCCCGGGCTGAGAGGTCCGTCGAACAGCAGCTCGACCTCGTCCTCTCCGATCACCCCCAGGGCGTCCAGGACATAGCGGGCATTGAACGCAATCTGGATATCGGAACCGTCCACGTTGGCGGACATCTCCGCCTTGCTGTCCCCCACCTCGTTGGTCGTGGCGGATAGGGTGAGGGCTCCCGACTGGGCCTTGAGGCGGATGACATTGGCGCTGTCACGAGCAAAGAGCGAAACGGCCCGGACCGTCTGCGTCAGCTCGCTGGTGGAGACTCGCACCGTGGTCGAGCTTTTACTGGGGATAACCTGTGCGTAGTTTGGATACTTTCCGTCGATAAGCCTCGACGTCAGCTCCGAGCTGCCGGCGCGAAAGAACACCTGGTTGCGGGCTTTGGAGATGATCACCTCGACCTTTCCGGGCTCGCCCTTGAGGACCCTGGACAGCTCGGCCAGCGCCCGCGCCGGCACGATCAGGCTGGCCTCCAGGTCGGTGGAACCGGCTGCGGCAAGCTTGCGCACGGCGAGCCGGTGGCCGTCGGTCGCCGCCAGCGTCAGGCTTCCGCCCTGGACCTGGACAAGCACCCCCGTCAGCACCGGGCGCGCCTCATCGGTTGAGGCTGCCATCTGCGTCTGCTCCACCGCGCGGACAAGGTCGTCGAGCGCTACCTCGAGCCGATCACCCTCATCGGGCCGAGGTCCAGGGGGAAACTCTTCCGCCTCGATGCACTTGATGTGGGTGTCGAACCTCGCGCAGCGCAAGTTCAGTGATTGGGTGGCCGGGTCCAGCGTCAACTCCAGGTCGTCGTCCGGCAGCGTGCCGACGAAATCGGTGAGCAGCCGCGCGGGCGCGGTGGTCGAGCCTTCGGAACCGACTTCGGCGGGGACAACCTTGCGAATACCAATCTCGAGGTTGGTCGCGGTCAGGGCCAGACCTTCCGAGGTCGTCTCGATGAGGATGTTGTTGAGGATCGGCAGGGTCGTCCGGCTGGAGATGGCTCGCGATACCACCTGCAGCGCCTGGCCAAGCACTGCCGGCCTGCAGGTGACCTTCATCTGAGCTGCGAGAACTTTGGCATTCAAGACAGTTGTCCCCCGTTGAAAGAGTTTCTCTTGATTGAAGTCATCCGTAACCGATAACAGTAAGCGCTGTGCGGACTGTGGATGTCGAGATCATTTACAGATCGAAATGCGCCGTGGATAAGCTCTGGGGAATCATCGTGCGGTCCGGGTGACACTGTAGATTCGGTGGGGAGGAAATGGCAGCCCGCCGTCCATCCCACCCTCATCCCAAGCCGTTTCTCAAAACCTGTGTATAGGCTCATTGCACATAGAGCTTTTCCCGGATCGACTGCACCTCGTAGCGCAAGCGCTCGTCTTCTTTGAGCTCATTGGCGATCTTTTCGATCGAATGCAGCGCGGTCGTATGGTCGCGGCCGCCAAACGCTTTCCCGATCGCCGGCAGTGACGAGGGCGTTTCCTCGCGGACCAGGTACATGGCGACCTGGCGTGGAAAAACGATGTGCTTGTCTCTCCTCTTGCCCTTCATGTCGTCGAGAGTGACGTTGTAGTAGTCCGCGACCAGAACCTGGATCCGCTCGACGTTGATGGGCTTGCGCGTGCCGGCCGGGATGATGTCGGACAGCAGTCGCGCGGCCTCCTCCTCGTCCAAATGTCTTTGATGCACCGCGGCGAAAGCTTGCACCCTGGTCAACGCGCCTTCGAGCTCGCGGATGTTGCGCTGCACCTTGTGAGCGATGAAGCTCAAAACCTCTTCGGGGATCAGGCTTCCGCCCTCGCCGAGCTTGGAGTGGAGGATGGCGAGCC